>Ga0265301_10000020_pt1 | contig 260898 bp, 221 predicted proteins | sample AusTroGonzalo_MG_2_FD_193488 | JGI IMG/M metagenome (GOLD analysis project Ga0265301, IMG submission 193488) | Bovine rumen microbial communities from tropical cattle in Woodstock, Queensland, Australia - Gonzalo_04 | ecosystem: Host-associated > Mammals > Digestive system > Stomach > Rumen ... | reverse complement strand
CCTCACTCCATCTCGCATCAAGAACACATGGGTCAAACTGCATCAGGACAAGAGTGTACACACCCAGACGATTGCTTCGAAAAGTATGCGGACAGTCTCCCGTCCTGTTGCTCCTGTGAAAGTAAATACACAACAACTGAAACCGCAGTTGCCGACAAGAGATGAGCCGCTCCCTATAATAAAACCTGAGCAGAATACTCCTGAGATGGTTCATCACGATATCGAATGGAATGGTAGAATCCATCCCGTTGACATCCCTATTGAAGCAGACAAAGCATTGTTGGATGAACTTGGGACGATGGAAGTGGATCTGTGTGCTACGATAGTGGATGCTCAGAAAACAGCCTTCCTGCTGTTTGCCAACTATCTCGATGCCGCAACAGAGATTGCAGAGTCGTGTGGCGGTGGTGCCTCAACTGAAAGCAACTGGGGTAGAAAAGACGATGAGGATGATATGGAGTGGGCGCGTCGCTGCGCTCGACAGGCACGTCAGATGCACCAACGTCCTATACGTCGTTCACGAGGATTGTAAATAAAAAAAAGACCTTTTATGAATAATAATATAAAAAAGGAGAGCCTCGATTTAGAGGCCATGATGAATCATCTCGACCAGAAGGCCGAGAAAAAGAAAGAGTTTAATAGCGAGTTGGAATCTCTCAACGAGATGCTCAACATGTTGGGTGTCGAACTGTTGACAGTGAAGGGTGGCTTGCAACAAATAGAGAATGGTAAGCATGAACTGGCAACCATGAATGAAAATATGAATGACTGGATCGCAAAGTCTGAACTGTTTGTAGAAGCGATGAGGGAGATTGCCTCAGGCATAATGGACTCGAAGCCAGAAGTGATAATCGGAGAAAGTGCCAAGCATGATTTGAAGGTAATTTTTAATAGTCATGTGAATTTTATGGCGGCCCTGCTTAATGGCTTTACTGATAGCCAGGATAAGGAACACGCTGAATTCAAAGAAGAATTGAAGAAAGTATTCGAGGAATCAGAGGAGACGGAACGTAAGAGACTCTCCAAGTTCCATCGTGATTTGGATGAAACCCTGTCGAACGCAGGCATCTGGTTCTCTGCTCGAATTTTCTATCTGATGCTTGGCATCTTCCTGTCTTGCTTCGCTTTTACGGTATTCATGTTGGCTTGGTTCATCGCAAGATAGATATGCAACTGTTTTGACCATATTACATGGCAATGAACTAATAAGGAATTCTTATAAGTTCATTGAGCGTCCGTGCATCAACCTGATGATGCACGAACGCTTCATCAAAGTCAAGCACCCTGACAATATCGTTGTAGTCGAATGAATCTGTTATAATGGCTGGCATTGTGTCAGAATACTATTTTTTTTACAACACTTCCCAATAGCCGCCCTTGTCGCCTCCTATGCGACGGATGCGATTATTCTTTTTCAACTTTTGGGTATTCTAATAGACGCCATCCTCTGTAATTCCACATACTTCAGCCAACTCCTTGTTTGTTATATAAGGGTTAGACTTCATTAATCTTACAATTTTCTCCGTAGTTTTCTTCGTAGTAATCACCGTAGTTTTCTCCGAACTTTTCTCCGAACTAGAACCATTTTTCTCCGAACCTATGGCATTTTTCTCCGTAGTAATCACCGTAGTTTTCTCCGTAGCGGGTTTATTGCCACATCCAGCATGAATACGGATGTGAATCAGGAAGGTCAAGCGGTCTTCGGTAGTCTCAAAGGTGTCAAAGTCATTGGCAAACGCACAGATACTGTGATAGATGTTACTTCTTCAACGCTTCAAGCATAGCCATGCCCAACTCCGTCACAATCCATTCACCATCCTTGCGGCCACCCTTACGAGTTAAGATACCACTTGACTGTAGGTTCTCTATATCGCGTTTAATAGTCCTTGTCGCAACACCAGTCTTTAGTGACATTTCTGGTATTGTCACAAAAGAATCTTCGGTAATCATTTCTAATATAACTGATTGTCTTTCAGTAAGTTCTTTGGTGACATCTTTGGTGACATCTTTGGTGACATCTTTGGTGACATTCGGTTCTTTTACGCCACCTTTTACGCCACCTTTTACGCCAATTTGTTCTACCGAGAGCGTTTCTTTCATAAATTCTGGATGGCAAGGAATATCAATCAGGAAGTACGTCCTCTCCTCGTCCGTCTCGATAGTCGCTTTGGTTGAACCATTGGCTTTCAGTTCGTCCTGAATGGTTGGAATACCCGTTGCACGACCCTCCGTCAGATCTAACTCTTTCAAGAATTCACCCAGCCTGCGGTTACGATAGCGGCGTGAACGCAACGACTTTCCCTCACGCACAGCCTCCATTGGGATGGTGTGGTTAGGCCCAGAGAAATTCAGAATCGATATTCTGTCCGGTTCAATGGTTATCTCTACCGGCTCCCTAATCGTCCAATCGCGATGATACAGCGAGTTCACAACAGCCTCTTCCAGTGCCTGATAGGGATAATTGTAGAACTTGTCGGAATGCTCGTCGTCCTTGGGTTTCACGATTTTCTTCTTCACAACGTTGGTACGCAAATAACTCAGCGTCTTATCAATCATCGTCGGTACGCTTCCCCTGATAGGCTCCACTTCAATCAGGTTATTAGGATTCTTCTCTCGCCCTTCAGGGAACAACACGATCTCCACCTGCGACTGTTTGAAAAACTTATCGGGACGCTCTGAGAACATCATAGCTGCCACGTTCTTAATGCTATACCCCTCGGGCGTAGGCTCCAGCAGTTCCATCTGCTCCAACACCGATTCCATGTTCTCCGTCAACGACTCGTTGGCAAGGCTACTTTTCACCTTCACCAGATAGTCGTGTAGCAACAGCGGCGAGATGTCCTTCAGCGTTATCTGGTCGTTCCCTCGGTCGTCAAACGGCGTACGGTTTGCCAGGTTTATCAGTTCGCGCTCATATTCACCTTTGGGCACAATGCTGCTACTGTTGTATCGGATGTAGTAGTTGTACGTCTTCTGCTTGGCGGTGATTTGGTCAGGCACCTTGTAAGGGCGGCGTTCACCAGCCGACACCTTGATGACCAGAATCGTCTTCTCGTCGGCCTCCTCGATATACAGTCGTGGCTGATAGTAAGGCTGCATCAGGTTGTTGAATCCCACCATATCCTTTTCGATAGGCTCAATCTGATTGGGATCGATGCCGACGACGGGACGGACAGGACGACCGTTCACCTCCTTCACACCCACCACGATATAACCGCCACCCGTCTCGTCGAAGTCGTTGGCGAAAGCACACACGCTACGGTAAATGGCATCTGGGTTCCATCCCGTCTTATACTCAATGCGGTCACCCTCTACAGCCCGTCCACCGAGCAATTCTTCTATGTTAATTGGTAGTCTCATATATCTCATAACGTTTTTGATTTCAGTTCTATTGCTTTAACCTTAAATCTTTACACATGAACCTTAGAGGCATTATTCTCGTTTCGTTGCTGTCGTTATTATTCTGCTATTGTTGAACATTCCAACATCACATGTTATTCTTTAATATAAAGGTGAGACGGCACATTCAATGGTGGAAGCAAAATCGGAGTAGAATAAAACACATACAAAGAATGCATCGTGCGAGTCATTGCCACATACAATGCTTTCCTTGACTCGTCATCACTTGCGCCATTATAAAATGGAAGTATTACTATATCAAATTGCAGTCCCTTTGCACTATGATATGTCATTATTTTGGGTAATGTCGTGTTGAAATTTAAGTTGTCAACATAATCAAAGTCATTTTCTCCTTTGTTGTATTTAAACTCACATTCAACATTGTTGTCTTCAAACTCTTGACTCATTCGAATTACCTCAAAATTGTTAGGTAAAAGAATTCCGATGCTTCTCACTTGGTTATCTTTTACCAGTTTTAACAATGCTTCGATTTGGTCTCGTTCACTATCAAAATGGACGAAATGGGGAAGTTCATCCTCTTTATTCTGATAGACTTTTTCTTTGTACTCTTGCACGTCCACGCCTACATAGTTCTGTGTTATCTTTGCAACGGGGCGGGGCAGACGATAATTATTATAGAGTTGTAAAGTGTTTAAGCCTGTCATACTGGCAATCTGAGCAATAGTCATAGTTTGTTTACCATATTGTCTATATATTGACTGGGCTGTATCACCAAAGAAAAAGTAATGTTGACGTGCAGCGTCTATAAATTCTTGTATTTCTTCTTTAGTAAAGTCTTGTATTTCATCAACTATGACGTAATCAGCCTTCATCATTTTAAGTTTGTACTTCCAATAATGGTGATGGAAAAATCTAAAAGTGGCATCAGCTTTTCCATTTTTCATGAATCTACTCAATGATCGGGTATAAGCGATAAGTATTACGTCTTTACCCTTTTGGTGCAACTGTTCTGCTTTATGCATGGCTATCACAGACTTTCCGCTGCCAGCACAACCAGCAACAAGCATTGATTTGTCATCCGTGTACTCTATTAAATCAAGCTGATCATCGTCCATAGACTCTTCGGTAACATCCCAATCGTTTACACCTTGTAGGATAGCTCTGATTCTATGACTACCTTCTGTTTTATCGTTTTCGATACCAGAAAAAACACTAGTACCATCGTCAGTAGAAACGATATCTTCTAAGTCAATGTCAGTTTCTTTGTCTGTATGAGAATTAATTTTTATAGGTTGGTTATCCAATTTTTCCTGAAGCTGCTTTATTTTCTCTTCTAATTCTTGATTTCGTTTCTCAAATTCAGCTGTTCGTTGTTCTGCAAGAAGTTTCTTTTGTTCAGCTTCAAGTTGCATCTTTTGTGCTGTTAATAAAGCTGCTTCTTTTTCTTCTGCTTGCTTTATCAGGCTTTCAATCTGATTTTGGTATTCGGTTATATCCTCAACATTATTAAAGACGAATTCATCAAATTTGTCTAGGAATGCTATTGCAGAGTTGCTTGCGATTCGATTACTTTTAATATAATCCAGGAATCCCATAAAGAAGGCTGCACATCCACGTGCTTGAACTTCTATATCCATGTTGGACCTACCAGCATGAGAGCCAATTTCGCTTGCAATACTATAGTAACGTCCCATTTCTGCACTACAGCTTTCCAGTCCGCGTTTAATACGTCTCTTTTGATCTGTTGCGCCGTATGTTGTAACGTCTCGATGCTTACAGAAGTATGCTTTAGGAAATAATTCACAGAATACTCTGCCTGTTGGTTTGAAATCAGCTGGATATGTTGAGATTGTATACGAATTGTCTGACCTACTCTTTGTAATGGATGTGTCACCATTGATTAAATCAAGAGCATCATCCTCATTTCCTAAGAAATCAAAAATTAGAAATTGAGATAAATACTCAATACCCGGTCGGATATTACGAAAAAATGTAGCATAATCTTTTCCATTGAAAGATTCAACAGAAAGATTATATACATGCTGTAGATTTTCTTTTGTTTGCTCCATCCTGATAATAATTTATGGGTTCGGTATACCAAAACCCGCAATTTGTACTATGTTAATATAACCTTGTTTTTTTGCCTCTTCAGACCATATGTTTGCAAAGTTCGTGTTGTTGGCTTGATCATATGCGACAGTATCTTCATACGTCCACACAAACACATTGCTTACAAAAAAGTCTTTTAATATTGACTTGCCATCTTCTTCGGCTCTTTTCTTAATAGTGCTCTTACTTGATAAGCGGCCTATATAATATCCTTTATGTACAATGTAATAGTTACCATCGCGCTCTTCTCTTTTGATTACGATAGGATCATCTTTCTTTATACTGTTCAATACATAAGAATCAATGCTCTTGAAAATACGGTTTTGCGCAGTATAGGAAAGATAATAACGATCCATTCCTGGTTTGGGCTCAGTATATCTGAGAGCTTTATAATCTGGTGCGAGGTAAATTAAAGTTTGCGATAAAGCCCGTTCACGTTCAGCTTTATAGATAATCAAACGCTTTTTTGCACGAGTATATGCGACAAACATAAGACGTCGTTCTTCGTCCATGTCAGCACGGTCATCAACATTTGGACATTCGCCTTCTACATAGTCTCGATGCGGGCGCAAAGGCAAGTTTGCAAATGATGGTGTCGTTATAACGACGTCAAACTCTAAGCCTTTTACCTTGTGCATTGTAGTGAGTACGATTGTTAAAGGCGCGTCTTGGAGAATGCGTTGTTTTCTGTAGTTTTCATATATCTTGTAAACCTGACCTGCGTCGTCACGACTCGCAATGTCAACAATATAATCTGCCAATTCTTTCCATGTATGGGAAGCGAAGTCTGAACGAATGGAATCCATGTAATTCAGGACTAATGTGTATGCAATATCTAAAGTATACGCATCCCATAACGGCGATTCTTCCATTTTCTTTGTTAAAAAAGACTTTATCCCATTGGCTGTTTTATTATTCCGTAGGTCAATTTTCTGATTGCCATATTGATTCAAGGTGTCTATTAAAAAATATAGTTCCCTTTCTCTCCATAATTCACCCAAACTTTCCCCTTGGATTCTAATTCTTACATCTTCAGGTATAATGTCTTTTATCTTTGAATAACCACGATACACCTCATTATTTGTCCTGAAGAATATTGCGATTGTGTCAATATGACGCATTCTTTTAAGGATTTCATTCCCTTGAATTGATTCTGCCTCAATATTTTCTTTTTTCGCCCAATTTACAATAGAAACGACGTCGTTAAACCATATACGGCCTTTGTCTTTTATGCTGTCATATTCCTCTACATAAGGGTCTGTCGGTTCATACTTCATAATTGCTGATGCCGATATTGGCATTTCCCCCTCTTGTATAAAATCTGAAGCTTTGTCAAGAATCTTTTGGTATGACCGATAATTTGTAAACATGGACAGTTGAACCGGATGAATTTCATTGTCCAGCTTTTGATAATAGGGTCTTGGATCTAGCACTTCTGCATACTTTTGGGGTTGTAAAATTACTTTTCTTCCGTAATTATCCTTTGGCACTCTATCAAAGCCGTAGATGCTTTGATTAATATCACCAATTGTAAAGAACCTTGCATTAGGGAATAATTGATGAATGCGTATCAATGAATCTAATCTAACTGTAGTTATATCCTGGAATTCATCAACTAAAACATATTCGATATTTGGAAAACGTGTTTTAAAGTCCCTTACATTCTTGGTCAAATAATTATGAAATTCATATTCCCACAACTCAGTGGATACTGTATCAAGTTTCTTACCCATGCATTTTTTTGCTAATGCATGGAATGTGTATACGTTTAGCTGATGGGCAATTCTGCTCATGCCTAATTTCGTAAATAGACTGTTCAGACGATTTCGTAGCTCAACGACAACAGCTCTATTATATGCTAATACGAGTAAGTGAGAAGGATCAACATGCTCTTTATATATGAGTCTAGCACATCTTAATGTAAGGACATGAGTCTTTCCTGCACCAGGTCCAGCTAATACATTAATATTTCTATTGGTAGGTTGCTCGTATATATTCTTTTGCTCAACATTATTCTCCAATTTGGACTCTTCCACTTTGAGGGCTTCTTCTGTCAATTCTGACATTATATCAGAACCTTCAGGGACATAGTCACCAGCAAGAGTTAAATAATCATCATAATCTTTGCTCTGGAAGTAACGCTGGATAAAACTACCCAAGTCATCTTTACCTACAAATGTAAAGATATCCATGCATGAAAGTCTCACTTTCTTGATATTTTCATTGTTGTCAAATTCCTTTCGGAAAGCATACATGTTTGAATCTTCAGAAAGACCATCAGATATCTCACTCTCTGTCGAGTCGGTGGTTAGCACTTCAATACCGCTTTTTACAAGCGGTGTGTGTTCCACGTAAGCAAGATGATATAGAACAGAGAGCAGATCTTCAAAATATCTGTATCCTTTATCAGTCCATCCCAATTTTATAATTAGTTCCGCCCATCGGAATTCATCGGCATTCTCAACAACATGCTCTATCATGGTAAGACAATCTTTTTCCAGATTGTCAATATACTGTTGCCATTCATCGTTCTTAACTTTAATTTGGCATATCACATCATCTTCTAGCTTTTCAACTTTATATCTAACCATCGGGAGATAATTCAAGAGATTAAACATTTGGGCTCCCATGCGTGTTAATATGTTCTTCCGGAAAGTTTCGAATTTCGTAACTGCCAGCCTTGGTGGATTATCCGCTTCCGACTTCCAAGGCATATATAATATTTTATTATCTTCTATTATATCACTATATACAACATTGTCCATTAAGTGTTTATAGATTTCATCACGTTCGTTTTGATCAATAGATCTTACCTTACCTTTCTTACAGTCAGATAGTAAATTTCTAAGTCCCTCAAAAACAATATGTAAAGCGAAATCATTTCTATTGTGCTTAATCATATAATTAGCCTCACAGAATCTGCGTGGAACAAGTTTACAATTCATGGTTTCGTTAAGTTCCAACAAACCATTAGCCATGCAAAGGATTATTTGATTCATAATCTTTGGCATAGACATACGTAAACAGTTTCTCATATCGTTCATCGAGATTAGTGAACGTTGACCGTTTTCGCGAGCATTCTTCTCTATGTAGAGATATACGGGATTCCGTTTTAAAGATAACGATTTTCCATCATTATCATTCAGCGTAATATCAAGACATGCCTGTGATAAATAACGTTGCTTAATATAACCTATATGCTCCAGCCAATGGAAAGCAAGACGAGAGGCTGTTGTGTCGTTAAATTCTTCAGCATTCTTAACCCATACGTTGAATGGAACGACAATAGGAGAGGTCTTCGTTTGCTCAATAGTCTGGAAACGTTTGATGTACTCTACAATATTTCCCTTCGCATCTGTTAAATTTGACCAACTCATTTGGCTCTTGACGAGCAATTCCTTTAGTTTTCTAAAGTCCTCCTTAGATGTCAAGCATAGAGCCGGAATCTTTTCTTTTCCGTCATCAAATGCTAATTTGTATTTTTTCTCGTCTCTGCCAGCTCTACCAACCTCCTGAAGATAATCTTCCAGTACAGCTGGTGGACTGTAATGAACTACATAATGGACATTGGGTATGTCCATACCCATACCAAATGCTTTGGTTGCACAAAGAATATAGAGAGGTTCAACACCTTCTTTTCGTTTGAATTGCTCATATACGTCATTTCTCAAATCAGCATCGAGGCCGGCGTGATAGAAACCTATCTTATCGATACAGTTATGCAAAGTGCTATCTGGTGATGACTTTAATGCCAAATCAGACAGCGTGTCAGCAGTCTCTTCACATTGTCTGTGTGTCCGACAGAATATAATCATACAACTTAATGAGAAATCAATTTGTTTATTCTCGATAAATTGTACTATCTCTGCAATTCTTGCGTCATCTTCATGTTCAGTCACAGTAAATGAGATGCCAATATGTTGACGTATAGGATTATAATCTTCAGCTGTTTGTCCCAATCTTTGTATGTCTGGTAAGAAAGATCTTATATCAGACTCAACCTGAGTAGTAACAGTTGCAGAGAACAATGCAAACATGAAGTCGAATTGTTTCCTTAATTCAATACATGTTATAACAGCGTTTCTATAATCTGGACGGAATTCCTGGCCCCATTGTGAAATACAATGAGCTTCATCAAAAATGATATATTCCAGGCCTCTATCCATTTCCATGCGTTGATACAGGACGTTCATGAAGGACTTGACGCGGAATCGTTCTGGCGTTATGTATAAAAGAGCGATTTCTCCTGAACGTAACTTGCGATATATGTTTTCTACCTCAGGTCGCTGACGGTCTCCACTTAGATAATCAACGTTTGTCGCAAATCCTTTTTTCTGCAAATCCTCAACCTGATCTTGCATTAAGGCACGCAATGGGGTGATTACCAATGATAGCTTCTTAGTAATTGAAGCTCGATACAAAGCGGGACCTTGGAAACATACAGATTTTCCTTCTCCTGTCGGCATGGATACAAGACAATCACCTTTCTTTTCCCACATAAACGGCAAAACTTCCTCCTGGGTTGGTTTCCATTTATGTTCACCGATAAAATGCTTACGTATCAATTCAAGTGCTGTAGCCGTATCGATGCTCTCTTCTTCACCTCTACTATCACTGAAATAATTAGTTGAGTTATCAAGTGCATCATTATAATCACAATCACTCTCCCATAAATCCACTTTAAATGATTGAGCCTGACAGCTATTTGCAATATCCTCATAGTCATCAAAATGTGGATCAATTATATAGAACTGTGTGTCTTCACTATTAGCCATTACTAATGAACAGTAATGCTCGTAAATAGGCCAGGCTGCATGAATACATTGACGGGCAGTTGTATGATGAACTTTGTCATCACGCTCGTCGTCAGCATCTTCTTCTAAATCATCGTCAAAAGGAAGTTTGTCCCACATAAGCATATATCTGTCGATGTCCATGTTATCCCATACATAACAGAATGGCTTATCTGTCCTGTATGAGCCGACACCATCAACAAACTCCTGCTTACTAATAATTACCATACCATTATTGCGGTTTCCAATATATTCTAGCTGACGAAATCCATTGCCACATGACGGGATATAGAAGCCCAATGATGATGCATATTTGGTAAGCTCTTCTATTTCTTTCTTGTCATTGACGACATATATAATTGGTAGTGCGGCGTTTGCCTGATGGATTTTACACAACAATGACATCTGGAATAACCAATATTTACTCCTTTGTGTAGTAGAACTATTTACACGCATTACCATGTCTGAAGTGCGATTTCTGCTAACCTGAGTTAGATTTATATGGCCATAGTCTTTCCCAGAGAATTTCCACTTTATCGTGTGAGGCTTGGTCTTGAAATGATCTAAGAATTTCTTTCTATATGCTTGATATTGATAGTTTAAATAGAATGCGAACTCTCCATTTTTTTCTCTTTCTACCCATATGTTTGCTGCAAGCTCTGGTTTGGATATACCTAGTTTACCAATCTCTTCTCCTTTGACTGGAGCATAGTTAGTTGAAGCCATAGTGAAAGGTAGTCTACTTCCACAAGCAATAAGGTCAGCAAAAGTCTTGTTTTCGCAAACTTTACATTTATGAATACGGTCTTCTAACTCTGTACCAATAATATAAATGTGTTTATAGTCTTTTGAAACAACTTGTATGTCTTCAAAGGAGCTGACATCTATACAGTCAATATGACTGTTATAGTGATGTAGATAGCCCTGCAGTTCGTCATCTGTAAACGTGATTTTTTCACATTCCTTGTCAATCACTCTTAAGTACTGAGCTAGATTTTCAAGAATCGGTGTACGTGACACTACGCAGAAACGTTCAAGAATAGATTGTTTGATAATGTCATTAACAGGTCTTTCTCTAAGGCTGTTAATATCTATGCTTCTAAATGAATCGCCTGCAGAATTTCCTGGGAAAGACAGTGGGATATACAAAGCCAAACGTGCCCATAAATTACTTGGAGCAATTAATAGAGTATCTTCCGCTTCTGGAATAGTTGCAATATCTTTTAGCTGCTGTATTAACTTATCATCTAAAGGGCGTAATTCTTGGAAGAATTGTTGTTCCAGATTTGCTGTGCTTTTGAAATACTCACAATAATAGTCAACCTGTAATGAATTGATAATACTATCAATATTTGAAGGAAGGACGTTGCGAAGTTGCTCTACTAGTTGTTTGTCAATCGAAAGTCGATAAAGCTGATTCCAAAAAAGTTCGTTTGTTAATTTCGTATCAGCTTCCGCATGATGTTCTGTATGCAAAGAATAAGCATATCTGCATGGATTAAGTAATATTTCTATTTCAAGAGTGTCCCAGATGAATGTACTATCAGGTAATATAAGTCCTTTGTTCTTCAGGATAGGTAAATCCCAAAGCTTAATGTTGTGACCGACGATGACAGGTAGCTTTTTAAGTTTCCTAAATAAAGAGTTGATTTGGTCCTCGCCAGTATATGATCTCATATTATCCTCTGCATAGAAAGCAAATTCCTTTATGGCCTCTCCATCGGATTCTAGATCAAAAACACAATAAGGCATTTCTCCTTTAACAGTTTCCCATTTTTCTCCAATATAAACAGCAAACAGTTTACTGCCTTTTATTGCGTCATTTGTGACAATGCTTATGGCTTTTTCTTCAGGTAGGCGTTTAACAAGTTGTATGCTGTCATCTAATGCCATATTTTTTAATGCGCCAATAAGTTTGTCGTTATTCAGCTTATTAAGCGTATCGACAAATTCTTCATTGGTAAGATTCTTTGAGCAAAATTTCAAGAATTTTCTTACTTCTAGAATACTAGAATTATTTATTTTTTCAATAATCGTGGATTTTTTTGTATGAGCATTATAAAAAACAACGTCTTCAGTCAGATAGAACAATTTTGCTTTAATATCATCGCTCAGATCATCTACGTTACCAAAGATTTCCTTTGTCGATATCTCTTTCTCACCGCAGATGTTCAAGAATGCACGTACACCTTCAATGTTTTTCCTTGTTAGTTCGGCATTTAACACTTTGCGCAAAACTGAATATGAAGGAGATATATCATACCCATTTTTAACATATTTGCCCCACATTTCAAGAGAATCCTCTACCTGTTGTTCCATGAGAGTTCTGAGAAATACTATTGGCACTTCTTTCTCTTCCATCAGATTATTAGACCAACGTATGATAGTATTGCCGTCTAAAATATCCACTACTGCATGGTCTTTCACGAACTCTTCGTCCTTGTCGATAAACAATTGTTTGCAATAGGAATATGCTTGAATGGTATGATCCTTTAAAAAATCTCTAATTATCGTCCAATCTACATCGAGATCATTAATCCATGAACTATTACCCGTTACTTTCTTCAGTACAAGACGCAAAGGTATGGTTGTGGCAGCACAGTTGTCAAGTTTCAACTTGTCATATATGTCATGTTCACCTATCCATTTCTCTAAAACTGCAATTGAGTTAGAAAGTGACTCTTTGACTAGTAAATCTGTAAGCTTGTCTATATGTGGAGTGTAATCAAATGACTCTGGTAATATAGATAAATCAGATACTGTTCCAGATTCAAAAAGGGTTTCTAACAACATACGTCTAAAAAGACTATACGCTGTTTGTCGTGAAGAATCATCTGTTAAATACTCTCCTTCTGTGAATATTTTAAAAAGAAGGGAATATAGTTCGGAATCATCCAAAAAATCTTGAACCGTCGAAGACGTCTTGTCGTTTGGTAATTTTGAAATATATTCGCAAAATACATCAATTACCGTTGCGAATTTTGTCGTGTCATACGTAGGTTCTACATTTTTATTTCTCGTATAATTCACCTGTATCTTATCTATCATTTTTCTAATGATATGACACAGTATGTTCTCGTTATAGTGACTTCCCTTATTGTCAGAACCATATATTTTTGCATATCTGCCACGATATTTCATCGCAAATCGTAAAGTTTCGCGATTATATTCAAGGCGCCAAACATTTTTAGCAGATAATCGTCCTTTCCCGTCTTTCTTGGGAGTCAACATCACCCAGTCATTTTCTTGGGGAAGGGTTGATGAGTCCCAATCTGTTAGACTATTTATACGCAGGCTATAAATACGTCCATCATTTTCTGCCTTTGCACTTATTCCTTTATTATTTGAAACAATATACCCAAAATCTTTAATTGTATCAAAGAATTTTAGTATGCCTATAATCCTATTTGAAGTATTAGGCTTCTTCTTGGTGGTATTTTTATCTTTTTCTTCTTTTACTTTTTTCTCAGGTCGAGTAGACCGATTTAATGCAGACAAGTCTATTTTCCCCAAAACACTTAGCTTGTGCTCCTTTTTTGAATCATTGGACAGATGAAACACTTCAGTGGGGGCAATTTCCGTTATTTCGTCAGAACTATCATTGGACTCATCTTTATTACCTGATACAACTCTACTATATCTCATATTGAATGCAAGAAGAGGGTCTAAAGCATTCAATTCTGATGATGACAAAGAATAGTTTGGGTTACAAGGAAGGGAAATCCCTTTGCCTTGTGCATATTGGCATAACTCTTCTATTGTTCCACCTTTGATGGCTATTATCTGAGAAATAGTTATCTTGTCGTTTGCCATAGTTGTTCCATTTTTACATTATTTTCAAATGCTCATACAACTTTAGTCTCAGCACCTCTCCATTCTCGAACTCGAACTGGAACTTTTTGCGATTGAACCTCGGATTGTTCTGGTGGATAATGCGGTGGTAGTTGGGGCTGATGATAATGATGTTCGTGGAGTCGTTGTTCTGCGAACGGGTGAAGTAGTCGATGTGGTGGGCCTCGACAACGCTGTCGCCATACTCATCGCCAATCTTCTCGCCGCTGATCTCGTCGCGATAGTCGTAGAACCGCTTCAGGGTCAGGATGATGCTGCGGTCAATACGGCGATACTTCACCAGCCGCTGCTTTTCCTCAACCGAAGCGGTCTTGTCGGCCATGAAGAACTGGTCATCGTTGCTCTGCTCGTAAACCTCCTCGGGAATGGCGCTCAGCGTGTGGGCCAGCTGCTGATAGTCGCTGCTGGAGCAATACTCCATGCAGAGCACATCGGGGGACGAGGTCAGGTAGAGCCGGATGTACTCCTTCAGGTCGTCGGGTAGCGGAATCTGCCGCTTGCTCTTGCCCAGCGCCTGTTTCTGCGCAAACAGGTAGGCATAGCTCTTCTGGAACACGGCCCGCAGCTTGACGGCCAACGGCGACTGACGGCTGTAACGAATCTGAATGACATCCTTATGCCCCGCCCAGTTGCTCTGTACGAAGTTTTGGTTCTTCAACTTCGCATCGTAGAACTCGCCGTCAATCATTATCTTTATGTCCTTGCTCTGCCCATGCGTCAATATGGATTCATCCCACGCTCTGAACAGCGAGCACACCGACACCGGAATGGTCATCCCGTCATTGATCAACGACCAGTCTACCGTCTTCTGCAATATGAATCCATTGTCGAAATCCATATCTTTTATTTTGATTCCTGAGAAAGGAGATATTGTTTGTACTCTCTCACAAAGAGTTCTTTTAAGTCAACTTCCAGTAAATCTGCAATCTTTAATATACATGCAAGGTCTGGTTGGGAAGAATTCGTACACCACTTGCTGACAGTCGAGGGGTTAACACCGAGCTGCTCTGCCAGCCATTTGCTGGTACGTTTTTTCTCTACGAGAACCAATTTAATTCTGTTTACATCTTCCATACGATAAAGTTTTTATGCTACAAAGATAATGAAAATTTTTCATTTTCTGCCGAATATCTTGGTTTTTCTTCTAAAATTATGTTTTTTTACGAGTTCCGGCACTCAAATCAACAGGAGATTTTCTCAAAGTCAATAAAAACCTTAGTCTCTTTATCCAGATAAAGATTATATCTACGAACAAAGTCGTGCCAAAGATATCGGTCTGACGACACGTTAACATTGGCACGATTGACAGCGGTCAAAACATCTGTCCCATATATATAATAAGGTGGGACAGCAGTTTTGTGGTTTCTTTATTTCTCAATGGGGACTGTCTGCCCCCACGGCGAAGCTTGACCTTTGGTCGAGCCTGCTCACGTTCGGCAGAGTAGGTGTGAACTCCACTCTGCTCTCACTTAATCGCAGCCTTCCCCCGAGTGTAATTCAATGGTATAGATTATTATGGTCTAATTTGCGAGTTGTCTTTGTCGCTTTTCCATTTCAATGATCACCATGAGGTAGGGTAGAGGGAACGGACAAAAGAAAATAATGTTATTTTTTGCTCCATTTGGTACACTTATCGAAAATTATTCGTAACTTTGCAGTCGAAAAGGTTATGATGAGCGAAAACAAGCGAAATCTGACCGAAAAAGAAGAGTATTACAAATTAATTACAGATGAGAAATCGAACCACATAGAGACAAATGCTATCGGTGCTGGTTCTCAGTGTGTTAGACGGAAAAATATAGGGAGCCTCTCCTTCCGCGAGAGATACCTCTCTCTCCGCTCAATGAATGAGAAACCCGCTGAGAATCAGCGGGTTTCTCATTTCTCCCCTTTAGAGGTTCCGTTTTTAGGTTCCGTTTTACTTTTATGAAGATTTGATAGTATAGCGAGTAAGACTGTTACAGTTGTGTCTTACTTCATCGATGATTTCCCTGCATCGTTGCTCTTTAATTTTAATCTTGGATCCTATGGCAATAAAATCATTAACCGAAGGATGTCCTGTGCCGTTGACGGAGGTAGCATGTTCGCCGTTGTACCCCTCTGTGCATAGGGTGAGATCGTATGCAGGTGCGAGTTGCCACTTCCAGCTATTATCCCTTCTAGTGACCAGGAAGCTGAAATTCTTGCAGTGATCGTCCTTGTTGTCGGTAAGATAGTTGAATACCATGCGTCTGTACATTTCCTCTACGTCTATCGCATTCTGTGTAAGATAGCCTGTCAGTGCAAGCAGATTGCTATAGTCGAGGACAGGATTGGATAGCGATATGCAGAGTAGTCCTCCAGCCGTGGCGGTATGGATTCTGTTGCCTTCAGCATCTATGTCGAATCGGCGAGAGGCGAAATAGCGTCCGTTTATCAACTTGAAATCTGGTACACTGATACCGCATTGTCTGGCCACTTCATTGTAGTGATACTCCTGCTGCCCCATATCTTGTGGATCGTATGTGTGACGAAACTTTACAAGCCAGTGGCCGTCATCGTCAGAAAATACGGCTTTTGGACGGGTACCACCGCTATTGCCACTATTATATAGTAGTAGCCCTGCGTCTGTGTCCTGTTGCTCCTTCAGTACCTCTAGTGCTTTCTCTTGCAGCTGGTCAAAGTCCGTTGTCTCATTGCCTTTATGAATAACTGTTTCCGGGTGGTAGGTCAACGCTCCCATCCCACCGCTGCCGACAATGCTCAGACGGTCAAGCGCAGACAGGTTGAAGTCGTCTATACCTTCCTTCTGTAGCAACTTGTGAAGCAAATAACGTCCATAGCCATCAGGCAGGCTGTCTTCAAAGATGCCGAAATTGCCAAAGAAAGGTGAGGGCTTCGCCAAGAACAGGCCTGGACGTAGCGGCAGTTCCAATGGGGAAATGCTAAAGCCATCGGCCAACCACGACCTGTCGTACTCAAAGGCACAAAGCTTGTTATCGGGGGTCAGCGAGAGCATACCCACTATACGGTCGTGATATTTCACATTGAGCAGTTCAATCTTCATCATACCCTATGCGCCTTTTTCTTGTTTTGGTTCTTGCGGATTTGTGTGAGTTCTTCTATCGTGGAATATTTAGGCTGGTCGAACAGGCTTTTTATCTCTGCCGTGTAGCCCAGTGCAATTGCAATGCCAATGAGGTTCTTAAGAGAAATCAGTCCCTTCTGTTCAAACCTGACGATATTGCTAACAGCTACTCCCGACTGTTCGGCCACCTGCTCGCGTGTAAGATTCTTCTCTATGCGACGTTTGCGGAAGGCATCAGCAATCTCTCTGGCAATATCATCAGGATTGCTGAGTGTATAACTGCCAAGAACGGATAATATATTATTTGTTTCTACCATATTCTGGAGGATAAGTATAATATCTTATCAGTTGCAAAGTTACAAAAGGTTATTGAAATAGCCAAGAGTTATACGGTTTAAATGCCAATGATATGTTGTTTTTAACATAATCTATCCTGTTTTGACCATTTTCAAGCGTCTTAGGTCTGATGAAGTTTTGATGATTTATTTCGTTTGACGTTGCAAAACGTACATGTAGTTGCAGAGTCTGTCAAATATTAAGGACGGTTCTTATCACATTCTTGCCTTCTGCTTCTCGCCGGCACCACTTCCGCGGTACTTCGAGCGGGCCTCGTTGAACTTCCAAGTGATGTCGAGCATGAAAGTGCGACGGGCAGGGTTGTAGACGGTAATCTCTCGGATGCCATAGATGATGCCTCCATTCTTGTTAGAGTTGAACACATCGTAGCAGCGTAAGTCGGCTGTCAGGTTACCGAGGCGATGCAGGTTGATGTCGCGCTGCACGCCGAGCTCGCTCCTGAAGGAATTGCGATTGAGACGGAAGTTGTTCACGTCGCCCTTCGACGACAGACGTATGCCTGCATTCAAGCGCCAGCCACCGGACAGTTCGATGGTGTTGTCCCATCCAAAGTTGGCATACGGACGGCTGAGGGTGATCTCGCTGCCGATTCCCATGCTTTGCTCGCCTACCTGTAGCCTTTCGGCACGAGGCGACTTGTAGTTTTGGAAATGGGCATAGATGAACCATGTGGGATGCCAGCAGCCAATGATAGGTCTCGCGTAGGGGTTAAGGCTCAACTGGTTGTAGCCGTCGCTGCCGTTGATGGAGCGGACGAGGCTGACCATAGGATTGTCAGCACCCGGGAAGGGCTCGGTGGCCATCGTCACGTTGTCCTTGGTGCGCGAATAGATCACGGCCATGCCTGCCCACTTGTAGGCTGCATTGAGCACGAGGTTGTGCGTATAGGTGGGCCGCAGGTAGGGGTTGCCGCTCTGGTAGGTATAGCGGTTGATGTAGACCGTCGAGCTGGTGAGGTTGGAGTAGTTGGGGCGCTCGATGTCTTTGCGATAGGAGAGCGAGAGCTGCACCTTGCCTACAGGCATGGAGAGCGTGGCAGTGGGGAACCAGTCGCCATAGTCGCGGCACACCTTATCCTCCCGCTGGCCAAAGTTGTAGTAGTCGTTCTGTAGGTGCTCGTAGCGCAGCCCTACCTGGGCATAGAGCTTGCCGAACTGTCGGCCGTACTCCACGAAGGCGGCTGCCGACTTCTCGTTGATTTCCGTGTCAGTGGCTTTCACGGGCAGCATCCCGGCTGAAAGGAAGGAATAGGCATCGGTGCGGTGGTTGTAGCTGTACTCACCGCCGACGCTGACATTGCCCTGCCACACGGGATAACTGAGGATGAGCTTCGTAGCCCAGAAGTTGTTGCTGCTCTTGGTGCCGTTTTCCACGCTGTGGTTGGAGCGGACGTTTTTGGCATCAACAGTCGTCTCTTCCGTGCTGCTTTCATCAACGGTCTTGTCGAAAAGACCGTCCACGTTCCAGTCGATGCCGAGCTGACCCACCTTGCCGTTATAGTAGGCATTGAAGATGTGCTTGCGGAAGTTGTCGTCGCCATTGATGTGGCTCTCCGAGCGCTCGGTGTAGACACCATTGACGTAGTTGTCGGTATAGAAGAAACCGTCGGAATCGCCACCCGGATGGCGGTCGTACTTGTAGAAAGCACCGAAGCTGTGGTTCTCGTCCAACATATAGTTCACCTGCAGCTGAGGCGACCATCCCTTCCACACATTCTTTGTCTCTTGATTGCTACGACCGAGGTATAAGTCGGGGCCCACGTAATAGGTAAGGTCGTTCTCCTGCAGAGACTTGCTGTGTCCGTATCGGCCTGCCCAGAACGAGGCGGTGATGTCGAGACCACCCGTACGGTAGTTCACGTCGAGGTTGTTGGTCAGCGTGTAGTCATACTGGTAATAGTCAGAGGTGTTGTCCTGAAAACTGATGCCTTCGCCCTGCGCCTTTTTCAGCGTGATGCGGACGACAGCCTTTGTTGAGGCAGCATAACGGGCACCAGGGTTATGCACCACATCGACATGCTGAATCTGGTCGGAGCGTAGACGCGAGAGTTCTTTCATGTCCTGCACCTTGCGTCCATTGATATACACCTCGGCATCGCCACGGCCCAGCACCTTCACGCCGCCGTCGCGCTCAGCCTCCAACGAAGGAATCTTCGACAGGGCATCACTCACGGTTCCCGCCTTCTCAAGTATTGTCCCGGTGACGGTGGTGCGCATGGCATCGCCCTTCACGTAGGTCTTCGGCAACTGCCCCTTCACCACAACCTCACTGATCAGCTGCGTGTCTTCCTTCATTTGGATAGTCAAGTCCTGCCCCGCATTTATGTATAAGGTATGGTAGCCCACGCTGGTCACCTTGAACAATCCCTCGTTCGCATCCGTCACAATCTTGAACACGCCGTCCATGTCCGTCATCGCTCCCTGCACGAAGGCCGAGTCGGGCAGCGACAACAGCACTACATTCACGAAAGGCATCGGTTCGCCCTTCTCGTCAATCACCCGTCCGCCCCAGTCCTGTGTCTTGGCGGTCATTGTCATCGTCATCATCATTACAGCCATCAGCGCTGCGAATCTCATTGTTTGCATAACATTCATTATTTAAGAACTTGCAGCAAAGGTACGGTTCACCGCCTATCCCTCCAAATATCTGGGATAAACAGCATGGAAATGTGACGGATGGTGTGACAAATGGCAGAAATGTGAGGAATGGTTTGGCTGTTTAATGGGAATATACTACTTTTGCATTTAGTATGAAACAAGGACGTTTAGAAACGATAACGACGAGAATCATCAGCACCATGTTTGTGGTGGTGGCGCTGGCCGTGTTCAAGCCCTTCGGATTGGATGCGTGGCAGTGGCAGGCTTACGTACATCTGGCGGCCTTGGGCGTGATCGGTTTCTCGATTTGCATAATGACGGATGTCATCCTGAAGTATGTCATCAAGATACCGAGGTCGTTCAATAAAGGTGCCGAATACATTATCCGCCGCAACCTATGGTTTCAGCTTATCAACACGCCGATTGTGGCATTGGGTATCTGTCTCTATCGCTACTTCGTGCTGAGCAACCGTGTAGCGGGTAATCAGTTTTCAGTTGTCAATTTCCTTGAAACCCTTGTCATCATTGCCTTCTGTTCCTTCGCCATCGGCCTCTATTGGCGCTTCAAGTTCCGCAGCAAGTATCTGGCAATGGAACTGGAAGAGATACGGGAATTAAATGAAAAATTAAAGACTCTTCCTCAGCCCCTCTCTGTGAGGGAGGGGAGTGATTACACTCATGGCAGCAACGAAGTAGAAAGTCCATCTGCTCCCCTCCCTCGCAGGGAAAGGCTACGGGTAGGCGCGTCAGCGGGAATGGGACCGGAGGAGAGTATTCTTCTTCGTGGCACGACCAACGAATCTGTCACGCTCCAGATTTCCCACCTGTTATTTATTGAGGCCGTTGGCAACTACGTCAAGGTCAACCATCTGCGCGACAATCAGGTGCATACCGACATGCTACGCGCCACTATGAAACAGATGGAGGGAACGTTGCAGGGCTACCCGATGATTGTGCGCTGCCATCGCGCTTTCCTGGTCAACCTTGGTCAGGTAGAACAGATTGTCTCACATTCCGGCACCACCCAGCTACTCATCAGGCACTGCCACGAATCGCTCCCCGTCTCGCGCAGCAACATGTCACAGGTTAAGGCTGCTATAAAGCAATCGTCTCTACAGTCTGACGCTAAATGACACGCCGGCGTAGGCATCGTATTTTAGTACTTTCTATTTACGACCTGAACGGTACTTGCCAGCCTGAGCTCAAGCGCTCGGCAACGACAGGAGATGCTTGTTCCGTAGGTCTCAAGAAGGGTAACAATATCGTAAACGGGAAAAAGGTCGTGGCGAAATAGTACAAAAGAGAACTAATCCCAATAAATAAGAGACAGGTGTTGCCGATCTGCATTGTCGTAGTGACAAGTATCTGGCTGGCCCCCCAGGGGTGGCGTTTGCGGCGTAATCCTTAAAAAACAAAAGTATTAAATGCTATGGACAAGAATTTCGATTTCAGCCAAGTTCCCTACAATTGGGCGTTGTGCTTTATTTCAGAGTGTAGTCGCAAGGAGGAATGTATGCGCTACCAGGTGTGCAAACTGGCTCCAGATGGATTGACCAGAAACAATTGTGTTTTGCCAACGGTAATGAATATGAAGGAGTGTCCCCACTTTTTGCCGATTCAAGTTGTACGTGCAGCAGTAGGGTTTAGAAAAATCTTTGCTGATGTCAAGGAGAATCACCATGCTGCCATGAGAAGGGAAATGGCAGGCTATCTGGGAGGTGGCGGTACCTTCTATCGCTATCGCAATGGCGAACGCTTATTGATGCCGGAACAACAGGAATGGATTAAAAAGATGTTTCTGCGCTATGGCTATACGGCAGAAGTAGTATTCGATAATTATAAAGATGTCTATAGGTTTGATGATTAACATACCCAACTTAAGACACTAATATGCGGTAACAAGATTACCAAAGTCTGGTAATGCTTTTACCAGCCTTTGGTAAACATATTACCATCCTTTGGTAAACATATTACCATCCTTTGGTAAACGTATTACCAAGCCTTGGTAAATGTGTATTTGCCTTCCTGGAGTTCCTAGCTTATATCTCAGCCACGACTTCTATTTCAACCAGCGCCCCCTTTGGCAGCGTCTTAACGGCAACGGCGGAACGTGCGGGATATGGCTCATGGAAGAACTCGGCATAGACGCTGTTCATATCTGCAAAGTCATTCATGTCGGCCATGAACACCGTTGTCTTCACCACGTCGCCCATCGTCAGCCCGGCTTCTTCCAGAATAGCCTTTACGTTTAACAATGACTGACGTGTTTGCCCCTTGATACCTCCCTCTGCAAATACTCCAGTGGCAGGGTCAATGGGAATCTGGCCGGAGGTATAGACGAGATTTCCCACTTGGATGGCCTGACTGTAAGGCCCTATTGCTGAAGGTGCCTTTGTCGTGCTGATAACCTTTTTCATATTCAATATCGATTTGTTTACATCTTTTGCCGACAAAATTACACAAAAATAGGGAAAATCTTTCATTTCGAGAGTGACTTTCCATGAAAATATGAAATAATTCGAGTAATTTTGTAGCCGATATGAAGAAGATTCTGTTCCTACACGGTTTCTATGCCAGCGGCCAGTGTGTACCTGCCTTGGCGTTGAAGGAGGCTTTCGGGGGGCGTGCGGAAGTGATAACCCCCGACTTGCCGATGCACCCGAAAGAGGCGCTCAGTTTTATTCATGAACTGATTGACCGTGAAGAGCCTGACCTCCTGATTGGTAATAGCTGCGGGGCGTTCTATGCCCAGATGGTGGCTCCCGTGGTGGGTATTCCTGCTTTGCTTGGCAATCCTCATTTCAAGATGACGGAGTTCCTGAGACAGCGTATCGGCAAGCATCAGTATAAGTCGCCACGAAAGGACGGCAATCAGGACTTTGTCATTGACGAAGCCCTGATTGAAGAGTTTGCCGAAATGGAGGCCATACAATTCTTTGCAGAGCAAAGCGGCCGCTCGACCTGTGGTCGCTTGCAAGGCAAGAAAGCCGAGCGCTTGGACGAGCCAAGTGGCAGAGCCGAGTGCAACAACTGCAATCCCGACTTCAAAGACCGCGTCTGGGGCTTATTCGGAGAACAGGACACATTGGCACACTTTGAGCCAACCTTCTTGGAGCATTACAGTAAGACGTTCCATTTCCCCGGAGGGCATACTCCGACGGCAGAGGAAGTCCGTATCTGGTATGTGCCTCTGGCTAAGAAACTGTTGAAATTAAATACATGATTAAGATGAAAAAGAGTCTATTACATGTTTGGCTTTGCTCTTGCTTACTCGCAGCCTTGGTAGCATGTGGTAACAAACAAGTAGTCGCACCTGCAGAGGGCGACGGAGCAAATGATGAGGTAGCTTTTGAGATGGCCAAGAACTACTTCTTCAAAAACGGTCAGGAGATACCTTTAAGTCCGAAGATATCTTCCGAGTGCCAAGCAGCTATTTGGCGAACACTTCGAGTCGTTCCAACTACACCACAGCGATGCCGATAATCGCGAAATGGAGAGAGCAGAAATGCTTCGGATATTCGTTCGCAGACACGGTCTCTCTGCCACCATGTATCAGGATTACGGCTGGCCGGCAAAGGAACTGAGATGACAGGAGCGTTGCTCGGTTATACGTTCATGCGTATTTCTCCGATTGCCTTACGTCCTTTTCCCTTCGGCTCGTCGGCAGGATAGCCGATAGGAATCAGGACGGCAGCTTCCTCATTCGCTCCCAGGCCAAAGGCCTGCTTGCACAGTTCAGCATCAAAGTTACATACCCAGCATGTACCAAGTCCCTGCTCAGTAGCAGCCAGACAGAGATGCTCTACGGCAATGGCTATGTCAATATCGCCATGATGCTTGCCGTCGGAGCGTACCCATTCTTCATCATGCAGGATAGAGGCAATGATGACTACTGGAGCCGTAGCAAACCATTCACGGTTATAGCACTGGCAGATCTTCTGCCTGTCCTCCTCACGGCTGATGATACGGAACATCCACGGCTGCTTGTTCACAGCAGAAGGAGCCAACCGGACACACTCCATGATGTAGTCCAGTTTCTCCTTTTCGACACTCGTAGGCTGATAGCTCCTACAGCTATATCTTCTCTTTACCAGTTCCAATAATTCCATATTATCCAAGTTTTATCAGAAGAACTGTACTATTTCATCAAGCTCCTTTCTTCCGGGACGGTTAGGCTCTTCTGCGCGATAGCCCAAAGCAATGACAGCCATGATTGTCTCATTTTCAGGAATGGTGAAGAGTTCCCTGAGCTTGTCTGCTTCACGCATACCCATGATAAGCGTGTCGAAGCCCATAGCCCTTGCCTTCAGGATCAGATAACAGTTGCTCAGTCCGTTATCGTAGGCTCCCCAACCGTCGCCAATCTCGTTGGTCTGATTGCCCTGGAAGAAGCCAGACTTGCCACGTTCAAAAGTCGAGACGATAAGTACAGGGGCATTCTTGATACGCTCCTTATTGCCACCCACCAAATCCTGCACAGCTGCCAGTTTCTCTTCGCTGATGGCCACATAGTATTTAGTGGGCTGCTGATTAGCCCATGAAGGAGCCTCCTGTGCTGCCTTGATAAGATCGCGAACCTCTGCCTCTGTGATTTTCTTCGAGGCATCATAGTTGCGAACACTTCTGCGTGAGGTTAGTACTTCGTCGAAAGACGGTGATGACGTAGCATTCTCGTTACTGTTGCCGTTGTTGCAACTTGTCATGGACAATAGTGCCATAAAAGCACCAAACATCATCTTTTTTATCATAGCTTAATGTTTTGTGAAGTTATACATGTGGTATAGGCGAATCTCCTAAACTATCCTAATATTGAAGCCAAAATTACAAAATATTGGTGAGAAAGGATCAACTTTGTCTCTCCTTTTAAGAGAATTTAGATAAATTCTATGTGTGCAATCCGATAATTTCCCAATAATCTTTAAATCCCAAAGCGAAATCAATATGCTTTGGGATTTTTTTGTATATTTGCAAAATAACACCTGCGTAACTACTTGTGCTTGACAAATAAAGACGAGTTGAATTTAAAACAAATATCCCGCTGGTTATCTGAATCTGACGAAAGAGGATATTACTGAGATACTAAATGAAAGTATGTAATACTTCTGATAGTCTCATGAAGAAATGGGTCGATAATACTAAATGATGAAACAGGGAAAGAGGGCAATCGTGATAGGTGCCTCGTCTGGCATAGGCTTTGAAGTGGCCAAACTGCTGGTGGAACAGGGCTGGACGGTAGGTGTTGCAGCAAGACGTATGGAATTGCTGCAACGCATTGGCGCTGCTGCCACAGAACGGATAGACGTAACGGCAAGTGATGCAACAGAAGCATTGCAGCGACTAGTTGGAAAGACAGGAGGCATGGATCTGTTCTTCTATGCTTCGGGCATAGGCAAGCAGAACAGGGAGATGAAAGAGGACATCGAAATGGCTACGATGCAGACTAACGGTGTGGGATTCACAAGAATGATTGGCGAAGCGTTTCGCTATTTCGCCAGTCATGATGGGGGACACATTGTGGCTATTACATCTATTGCCGGAACAAAGGGCCTTGGCCCCGCACCTTCTTATTCTGCAACAAAGGCCATGCAGAGCATCTATCTTCAGGCTCTCGAACAACTCGCCTTGAGTCGTCGGCTGAATATACGATTTACGGATATTCGCCCAGGGTTTGTTGATACGGCCTTGCTCAGTGGCGATTTTCATTACCCCATGATGTTGCAGCCTGTGAAGGTGGCAAAAGAGATCGTATATGCTATTAACCATCAGCATCACATCCGTGTGATCGACTGGAAATATCGTGTGCTGACTGCCTTTTGGCGCAGGATTCCAAGATGGTTGTGGCGAAGATTCAAATTGTAGATAATCACGATATTGTTAAGCGGTGTGAGCTTTTCCGAAAATCATCTTTTGTGAGTATTGGCTATAAGCAAAAAAAAATGTACCTTTGCAGCCGTAATATAAATAATGTACAGAGAACGCACTATATTATTGCTGTTCTGGTGGCTGCTGGCAACCTTGGCACTCCGCTCACAGACATTACTGCTGAGCGGCCGGGTGTTTGATGCCGATACGGAAAAGCCTATCGAATTTGCCTCTATCTTGCTGAAAGAGAGTGGACAATGGGCTATCAGCAACGAGCAGGGCGAGTTCCAGCTGAAGAACGTGCCTGCCGGATGGTCAACACTTACCGTGCAGTGTCTTGGGTACCATAAGCGCACATTCCCCATGCAGCTCAGTCGCAACGTAACCGACATGCGGCTCAGGCTGAAACCGGAAAACCTGAAGCTCGATGGCGTGACCGTAGTGGCCAAGCGCAAACAGGATGAAGCTACCACAAGCTATACCATCGACCGACAGACCCTTGACCAGCAGCAGCTCATCAACTTGAGCGACATACAGACGCTGCTGCCTGGCGGCAAGACCGTGAATGCCACTTTGATGAGCGACAGCCGCATCGGACTGCGTAGCGGCAGCAACGAGAAGGGCAATGCCTCGTTTGGAACGGCTATTGAGGTGGATGGCATGCGTCTTGACAATAATGCCGCGCCTGGTGAGACAGCAGGAGCCAGCACACGTACCATCAGTGCCTCGAACATAGAGTCGATAGAGATTGTCACAGGCATACCTTCTGTTGAATATGGTGACTTGTCGAATGGTATCGTCAAGGTAAACACTCGCAAGGGTAAGTCTCCTTTCATCGTTGAAGGCAAGCTCAACCAGCACACACGGCAGATAGCCGTCAACAAGGGCTTCGATTTGGGAAGTAACATCGGTGTGCTGAACGCTTCTTTAGAACATGCCCAGTCTTTCAGGGACGCAGCCTCGCCCTATACTGCCTACCAGCGCAATGTGCTGTCGCTGAATTACATGACCATTTTCATGCGCGAGACGATGCCATTGACGCTGAATCTCGGTCTGACGGGCAATGTTGGAGGATATAATGCAGAGGCAGACCCGGACAACGAGCTTGATGATTATAACAAAGCGCGCGATAACAGTCTGCGTGCACATCTCGAACTGAACTGGCTGCTCAACAAGCGTTGGATTACCAATCTTTCGCTACGTGGTTCGCTGTCGATAGCTGATCGCAGAAGCGAGGACTACTCCCATACCAATAGCGCCACCACACTAGCCAATCTCCACGCCATGCAGGAGGGCTACTTCATGGCTACCGATTACGACAGCAACCCCGATGCCCCCATCACTCTTGGTCCTACAGGCTATTGGCATGTCAAGCAGTTCCACGATTCCAAACCCGTCAATGGTTCTTTGCGTCTGAAGGCAGACTGGACAAGGCGGTTCGGCAAGGTGATGAGTCGCTTCATGCTGGGTGCTGAGTATACAGGCAGTCGCAACAACGGTCGCGGAACCTATTATGACGACCTGCGCTATGCTCCCACCTGGCGCGAATATCGCTATGACGAGCTGCCTGCGCTGAATAATATCGCCCTCTATGCAGAGGAGAAGGTAGGCATTCCCACATCCAAGTTATCGACGCTGGAGCTTACTGCCGGACTGCGTAATGATATCACCGTTATCAGTGGCTCCGACTATGGGACCGTCAGCTCCCTGTCGCCACGCTTCAATGGTCGCTATACCTTCTGGAAGAATCGTCTCAAGCGTGTGGTCAACGACCTTGAGGTGCATGCAGGGTGGGGGAAGAGCGTTAAGCTGCCCTCTTTCCAAGTACTCTATCCAAGTCCTTCGTACTATGACATTGAGGTGTTCCGTTCGCCATCTACTGCCGACAACACTACGGTTAGTGCCTGGTACACACGACCCTCAAAGGCTCTCTACAACCCAGATTTGAAGTGGCAATATACCAACCAGACAGATGTTGGTATTGAGATGAACATAAAAGGAACGCACGTATCGCTGTCTGCTTTCCATCATCGCATCTACAACCCCTATATGGCTACGACAGAGTATACGCGATTCAGCTACTATTACACGCCTGTTTCCGCCTTGAATGCTCTCACGATACCTACTGTAGCGCTACCCTCGACAGTAGCCGTTGCACAACCATCGCTTATGAGTGTATGGCCAACGGTAGAGAAGGCCTTGGCATGTGGACGCACCTATGCCATCGACCCTGCGACAGGTACGGTGACTGCCTGTTCAGCCGACGGTTCCTCTGCTGTCGTTCCCAACAACGAGCGACGTTTCTACCAGAGCAATACCCGCTATGTCAATGCCTCACCCCTGGACCGCTACGGACTGGAGTGGATTGTCGATTTCAAGCAATTCAAGGCGCTGAACACCAGTCTGCGATTTGATGGCAACTACTATTACTACAAGAGCAAAGACGAGACACTCTTTGCCAGCATGCATAATAGCGATACAAAAATGACAGGTACTGGTGAACCTTATCAGTATATCGGTTGGTATCGTGGCACCAGTGGAACGGCATCCGCACAGACATCCGCAGCCAATGGCTTCATCTCGAAAGCCCTTAATCTCAATACGACCATTACGACGCATATCCCTAAGATTCGTCTCATCATGGCCCTGCGTATCGAGAGCACGCTCTACAGCTATCGCAAGAACCTCAGCGACTTCGATGGAGATGTCTATCCGGAATACTACACCACGTGGGACGACCCTAACACGATGGTACCCTTTGCTGAGAGATTCCTTTGGGCTAAGGAAAATGATGTCACGTTATATAACGACTTGCAGAACCTTGTGGTGCACCCCAATACTGCGTATATGATGACCCCCAACCGTCTGTCGGCCTACTATTCGGCCAATCTGAGTTTAACGAAAGAGATTGGCGACCACGTGTCTGTCTCGTTCTATGCCAACAACTTCTTCAACAACATGATGACTGTTCACTCCTCGCAGACAGATCTTAAGGAGTCTGTCTTCTCCAAAAGTTATATTCCCAGCTACTACTACGGACTTTCCCTCAGGCTCAAGCTATGAAGATATTCTTTCGCACCATGATATGTCTCGTGTGTTGCTATGGCATAGCAACATACCTCACTGCCTGCTCCGACCAAGACGTGCCCTCCGTTGACACCAGCGAGGTAAGCATCCTGCTGGCAGATCTCGAAGACGACCTGTCTGGCCTCGATGTACAACTGCGCAATATCAATACGGGTAGTGTGTTCGTAGAGGAAACAAACACAGAGGGTATTGCTACCTTCAACGTTACCCCAGGACTCTACGAAGCCCTGACTTCTCAGATACGCAATACTGCAGGCAACGAGTATTACACTTATAACGGCACATCAGGACAGATTACCGTTCTTGCCAATCAGCACATTACAGCTACCATCCCCATGAAACGGGCAGTTATCAGTCGACTGGTCATCAAAGAGCTCTATTGCGGAGGTTGTATGGCTAACGATAGCGTCACTCCTTTCCACTACGACAAATGCGTCATTCTTTACAATAACAGCGCTGAGCCGGCATCCTACGCCAACCTCTGCTTCGGAATATCGGCACCTGCCAACGCGCAGGCAAACAATAACAACTATCTTGCCGACGGTCGTCTGAACTATGAGAACGAAGGGTTCATTCCCCTATGGAACGGTATCTGGTACTTCCCCTCGACGCTGACCATCGAACCTTATTCTCAGATTGTCGTCAACATTCATGGCGCTATTAACAATACGAAGACTGTTACACAGTCCGTCGACTACGCCAACGCCGACTACTACTGCATGTTCGACCCAGAGAGCGGATACAACAACCAGCGCTACTGTCCCACACCATCAGAGGTCATTCCTACATCACACTACTTGAAAGCGGCAGTCTACGGATTGGGCAACGCATGGCCGTTGAGCAATTCGTCTCCTTCGCTGGTGCTGTTCCAGACGAAAGACGTAGCCCCAACCATCTTTGCACAGAATACGGACAATTTCTGGTATGATGGTGGTGGCACCAGTGTTGCCAAACGTTGCGTGAAGGTTCCCAATAGCTGGATTATCGATGCTATTGAGGTTTTCTCCAGCGACTATGCCACACAATGCATGAAACGCCTTACGGCAGACATCGATGCCGGCTATGTCTGGATGACCAACAAGAAGGGACACTCACTCTATCGCAACGTTGACCAACAGGCTACTGAACAACTGGCAGAGAATGAAGGTAAGCTCGTTTATGGCTATGCTCTTGGTGTTGATAACAGTACCGACCCCAGCGGTATCGATGCAGAAGCCAGCATGCAGAAGGGTGCCCACATTATCTATCAGAATACCAACAATGCCACCAACGATTTCCATGAACGCCAGCTATGCTCATTAAGAAAATAATCGCTCTTCTGTTCTGTATGTTGCTGTGTCACAGTAATATACTTAACGCCCAGGACTCCCTGCTCTTGCGCGACTATCGTTTCGTGCAGCAGTCGTCGCCCTGGCTCACACAGCGTAATGCAGCTGGCCTGACACAGTTTTGCAGCCAGAACATTGCAGAGGCAGAACTGTCGTTCGCTCATGCCAATGGAGAGTTGACTAACTTCAGCGGTTCCCCCTCATTGAATGATTTCCAAAGTTCCGTTGAGTCTTACTATCGTCTCAGTCAGCGTGCAGTCTTTTATGGTGCCATCAGCTACGACAACCAGTCGGGCAAGGATATGACCGGCTCTGTGTTTATGCAGGAACGCCTGCCTTTCGACATCGTAGAGGATTCGCTGACCAACCTGGGTCGCAAGCATCGCGATACCTATCACCTCGTGGGTGCCTTTGGCTATCAGCTGTCCGATGGTCTTTCCGTTGGCATGAAGGCCGACTACACCGCAGCCAACTATGCTAAATATAAGGACCTTCGCCATAAGAACAAGCTGATGAATCTTGACTTCACGGCAGGCGCGCTGGGTAGTTTCAATATTCATAGTTCAAGTGTCAACGTCGGTGCCGATTACACTTATCATCGTCGTACGGAGAGCATAGAGTTTGGTACCTACGGAAAGGCCGACAAGGTGTATAAGTCGCTCATCGATTATGGTGCCATGATGGGGCTTGTCGAACAGTTTGGCAACGACGGCTATACGGATAAGACGAATGAAATGCCCCTCTTCGAGGATGCTCATGGCGTAGGACTACAGCTGGAGTTCCTGCCAGGCCATCATTCTCATCGTTTTGACGATGGGCTCTCCCTTTTCGCTGCCGCTTCCTACAGTCATGCTACGGGCTATTATGGTAGCCAATCGCAGTACACCATCACCTATACTGACCACGATCGTGATATCTTCACTCTTCAGGGGCGCCTTTCCTACGCATTCAGCGCATCGAGGTTTGCCCTTGATGTCCGCTACCAAAGTGAGAAGCTGGAGAATCATATTAAGACCTATCGCGGCCTGACCAACGACTATGGTGCCACCTACTATGAGTACTACGATGCCACGAAGACAGGTGAGAAAGGATGGCGCAACCTGGCTATAGACTATACGCTACATTTGGGAGTCCGCCACGAACTGCCCACATGGACCATTACTGCCGGCTATCAATGGCAACAGCGCGACATCACCGCTTATCTCTATCCCTATTACCGTCAGCAGCAATTGCACACCAGCGACGTTGCAGTCAGTCTGACTCGCAATCTGGATTGTATGGGCGGCATCCTCGCAGTAGCCGTCAATGGTGGCTTTCAGACAGGTTCCGGCGATCCCTACCATGATGGAACCTTTGTGATGCCAAGCACCAAACAGCCCCAGCCGGCAACGATGGAGACTTTTCTCTATCGTGACTACCAGTATCTCACGGCCAAGCAGTATCGTCTCGGTATCCAACTGAAATACAATTTTATCTTTCCAAGCACCCGTCTGAATACTTTCGTGCGTACAGCCTTCGACTACACGAAAGCAAACATTCCCGACGGTTCTCCGTCAGGACTCCACAACCCTAGCCGCACTACGTATCTCATCGCTGGTGGTCTTATGTTCTAAGAAGCAATAGGAATAAACGAATATACATAAGAATCATAACAGGAATAAACGAATACACACCATGAGATTCAAAAGTATCCTCTTATTTACGCTGTTGGCATGTGGTGCCAATCATCTCTATGCCCAAGACCTCAGTGGTCAATGGAAGTTCATTGCCAGTCCCTTCGAGGGCGGCTCAGAAGAAATCCCCTTTACAGCAACCCTCTCCACTGATGGTTCTGTGCTCAACTGTCATGCTGACAATTTCTTCGCACATGCCAGTAAAGCCTATCCTGCTGACTGGCAGATGAAAGTAGAGCATGCTGACGGGAACATCAGATTAGGTTGGGTCCTTGACAGCGAGAATCCCTGTTCAACGGAAGAGTTTCAGGAGCCAGCATCCAAGTATGCACTCTTTGGCAAGGATGCTGACACCAACCACCGTTACATCTACTTCCTCTCTGAGAACATCGAGACCCAAAAGTTGGAAGGTATGACACTCTGGACTGACTGGCAGTCGGACATCACTGCCGCTTTCACACTTCCCAGAACCTATCAGATTTACGGAGTTGTCAGCGAGAACAAACCATACAATGGTAGCGTGGGATATATCGACATCTGGGCCAGCGGAAAGGTACAGTTCACAAGCTCAACAGGCATTTCCTCAATCTCCTATGCTGAGGATTCCTTACAAATCTTCTACGATTTACAAGGTCGACGGATAACACAACCCACTCGCGGTCTGTATATCCTAAACGGAAAAAAGTACCTGAAGCGCTAAGCCTCAGGTACTTCTTTTTTATGCTCGTTTCTCACGTGATTACTTCATCACGATCTTCTTGCCATTAATGATATTCAGACCCTTCTGCACGCTCTTCATACGAACTCCTTGCAGATTGTATATCTGTACGTTATTAACGTCTGCGGCATTGATGTTGCTGATGCCTGAAGTACTATCCGTGATAGAGATGGGCAGTAGCTGGTTTGCTGTATCAGACTTACCTGTCAAGATAGCTACGATAGTGATATTTTCCAGCGTAGTATCTTTTGTCCAATTCTCAATCTTGTGGAGCTGCTGGTTGGCAGTATCAGTACCGTTGTTGACATCGATGGTAGCATCGCCCTGTGTCAATGTACCTGCCGTAGCACTTGTCATCGTCAGATTGGCACCGCTGCCGCTGATCTTCACCACCTTATTCTTATTGGCAGCAACGTTTACCTCGGCCAGCGTTCCTTCGACAACGGTAAGTTCATTGATGGTTTCTTTTTCAAGAGAGCTCTTTGTTGTATGGATAGCCTCCTTCATCTGCGTGTTGCCAGAGTTCTTGCGGGCAATGGTATATACGTAGCCGTTAATCTTGTTGTTCTCGACGAAAGCACTAACGAGCGTCGAATACTGAGTGAAACAGCCACCGGTAGCATCCTGAATCCAGGCTGTACCATAACCATTCGCTGAAACGCCGATTACCTCAGCATCGGTCAGCATGACCTTAGCAGGCGTTCCGTCAGCAAGTGCATTGAACGCTGCGATATTGGCACACTCTGTATATTCAATCTGTGCGGTAACAGTCTCCGCATTCTTCTCAGCAAGTGTTATGGTAGCCTTTGCGAGATATGCAGTCCCTGTCTTCTGAGGCATGGTGAAGTACACCACATCAGCATTTCCTGTCCAGGTGTGGTCCTCGACAGTACCTACCATAGGCGTCATATTCAAATCACCGTTGCCAGCCTGTGTGAACTCAATCTTCGTAACGGCATAACCTTCAGGAGCAGTAATTCCCATCATGGCATACATGGGGTACATTACCAGGCAGGTGCCTCGGTTGGCATCGGCATAGATAGCCGACTGAGCGGAACCGGCAGTAATCTGCAGGCTGACGTTATCAATGGTAAAGGTCTCGTTGAAGATGAAACCATTGATGTCCATAAGCTTCTCACCAACGGTGTGCAGACTCTCATTGAATGCGAATGTCACCTCTGTGGGCTGTACGCCAGCGGCTACAATAGCATCGGCAGAGATAGGCATCAGGAACCAGCCCGTCATGTAGTAGATAATGATACCGGTAATCTTGCTGGCTTTCTCTGGCCATACATAATCTCCAGGCAGCACGCTCATATAGTCACGAGCCTTGATGGAAAGCGTATGACCCTCTGCATCCGTCAGGGTCTTGTTCTGACCACTACCACTGATGCTGACATTTTCCAGCGTAATCAGACGGCCGTAGTTTGCCTGCGTAGTAGCCTCGGCACCCGTCATCACAGTACCCACCAATGTGGTGGCCGTAGCTTCAAAGGTGGTAGCATCGGTTGCAGTCAACTGGTATTCCACAGCCACTGCAGGGTCATTCATATAATCGATGCCGTTGTCTGTAGCCTTTGTACCGATAATATATCCGTTGAGTGCAGTGGCAGCTGTCAGTTCCACACCCTTGATGACTGTAGCGCCTGTAGCATCCTCTACATAGTAGCTGCCATTTTTCACGCCATTCACACGAGCGTTGTTCAGCGTCAGCTTAGCCACCTTGCCGTCCTCGATGGCATTGAAAGCGGCGATGTCGGTAACTTCTGTATCATAAGTGACAGCACCAGGCTTGACCGTCTCGTCGTTCTCATCAGCAATGGTGACAACCATCTTCAGTATCTGGCGATTTCCGCTGTTGGCGTGATTGAACACCACCTCCGTAGCATTGCCTGTCCATGTGTTATCGGCAACAGCACCATTATTGGGAGTCAGGTCGAAAGTGCCGCTCTTCATGGTTACAGCAATTGTTGTCAGGGCCTTTCCCTCAGGGGCATTGAACTTGAGGGAGCCCAGCTTATAGACATAGAGAGCCGTAATGCCGTTGTTGTCTTTCATCAGACGGCAGGGTTGGGTGGCATCACCTTGTATACCTGTCAGCGAGACACCATCAACCACCAAGGGTTGCGTCAGGTTGCCATCAGCAAAATTGACTCCCTCGCCCACAGGCCAGTTGCCGTTGTTGTTCTCGAAATCAAAGGTGACTTCCTCTGCACTGGCATTCAGCGCAGCCAGAAAGACAAATAGTAACGTAAAAAGTTTCTTCATATACTTATCTTTTATGTTAATAATGTGTACTTCGTTAGCGGATAGTGGTTATCACGCTGCAAAAGTACACATTTTTTCAATATCCTACAATCGCTAAAAGTAGGTATAATAGAGGGGCGAAGTACCCCAGTGTTTACTTCACATTGCCCACCTTGATGAGATATTCGGCAATCTGTACGGCATTGAGTGCAGCGCCCTTGCGAATCTGATCACCGGAGAGCCAGAAGGTCAGACCATTGTCGTCGGCCAGGTCTTTGCGCACGCGACCTACAAACACATCGTCCTTGCCGGCCGTATCCTTAGGCATGGGGTAGGTGAGGGTAGCAGGGTCGTCGACAAGCGTGCAGCCGGGGGCGGCAGCAATGGCTTTCTGGGCATCCTCTACCGAAATGGGCTGCTCGGTCTCTATCCATACACTCTCAGAGTGACTGCGCAGAGAGCTCACGCGCACACACATAGCTGAGCACTTGGCATCGGTATGCATTATCTTGCGCGTCTCATTATACATCTTCATCTCCTCCTTCGTGTAGCCATTGGGCTGGAACACGTCAATCTGCGGAATCACGTTGTAAGCCAGCTGGTGGGGGAACTTCTTGATGGTTTTCACCTCGCCCGTCTCGATGATTTCCTTGTACTGCTGCTCCAGCTCGGCCATGGCAGCTGCACCGGCACCGCTGGCACTCTGATAGCTCGACACATGGATGCGCTTGATATGCGACAGCTTCTCCAGTGGCTGCAGCACCACCACCATCATGATGGTAGTACAGTTAGGATTGGCGATGATGCCACGCGGACGTGTCAGGGCATCCTCGGCATTGCACTCAGGTACTACCAAGGGTACATCCTCGTCCATGCGGAATGCACTCGAGTTGTCGATCATCACGGCTCCATAGCGGGTGATGTCCTCAGCATATTCCTTCGACGTTCCTGCACCGGCACTGGTAAACACAATGTCTACATCTTTGAAGTCGTCGCCATGCTTCAGCAGTTTCACCTCAATATCCTTACCCTTGAAGTTGTACTTACGACCAGCCGAACGCTCTGATCCAAACAACAGCAGTTCGTCCATGGGGAAATTTCTCTCAGCAAGAATGCGCAGGAATTCCTGTCCTACAGCTCCACTTGCGCCAACAATTGCTACTTTCATTTTGTTGCTATTTTAATGGGGTTTACTTTCTTTTTGGCTGCAAAATTACGAAGAAAATTCGAATTTACCACTTTTATGGTCAAATAATCTTATCAAAAAAGCATAAAGCACAATCTATATCAAGTCAGTTTGCGGTGTTAGCCGTTATTGGAAAGCAACAGGCCTGTTAGACGTTCAAACTGCCCTGTTAGACGTTCAAACTGCCCTGTTTGTAGTTCGATGTCAATCATGTACTTGTATAGTGGTTTCATATTTAAAAGTGAATTATTTGTTTTCAGGGGTAGGGTACCGGGTACCAGATGAAACAGATATATTATAGAAAAATTTCACGCGTACGTACACGCGCACGTACGCGTGAGACTTTCTTAAAAAACATCTGCTTCATCTGCTTCATCTGGTACCCTGCTGTCGCGTCGGATGCCATTAGCCTTTCCTTGGTCGCCTTTCTTTACATTTTTCTTCATATCATCACAGTTTTAAGTTAATATCTGATTATCATTCGCAAAGATATAAAAAATACCAGGCTTTACCCAGCGATTGGCAGATGGTGATGGAATGGTGGAAAAAAAAGAGAGTCCCTTGGCAAGGACTCTCTCTTTCGTGATAGATCGTAAGTACTTAGATGCGAATGGTTTTGAACTCTTTCTGCTGTTCGCAGAGAAGGGTGAAATACTCCTTGTTGTGTAGCGAATTGGCAAGGAACTGGCAAGCCTGTAGGCAAGCCAACATTCCCAAGGAGTCAACACCCGTCTGGCTAAGACATTATTCGGTCACCCCATTGAGCGAATAGAGATAAGCTTCACCTTGCTTCGTCTCTGGTGTGGTGTTGTACATGGTCAGCTTGGCATATACAATGACTTCATCGCCAACCTTCAGGATGTCGCCAGCTCCAGAAACCCATGGCTTATTGCCTAAATACAGTACGCGATAGCAGTAGAACTGGTTGGTAGTCGTGGTACCATCGTCGGAAATGAAGAACGTGGCATTGCCATAGGTTTTGAAGTCAAAGTTCTGCACGTTGCCACTCTTGTCGGTATCAATCTTCGATACCTTGCCCTTGATGTAGTAAGCTTGGCTGCTGACGGCTCCACTGGCTAGTTTCTTGCATTCGTTCGTTGCAGCCACGGCATTGAACGGATTCTCCAGCGTTCCGTCGCCTTGGGCTTCTCCAGAGGGCTGTGGGTCAGGATCGTCACCACCTTCGCCATCAATAATGCCACCATCAGAAGTTACAAGCGATGCGTCGTCAACCAGAATGTTTTGAGCTGTTGCATAATCGCTGGTCTTGGGATTCATCATCACCAGGCATACGGTTGTTTGAGCCGCTAAGGTGAATGTTGTGGAAACTAACGTCCATGCTGTGTTCGTAAGCGATACGTAACCGCCATACTTATAGCTGTTTGCAGTACCATTTACTACATCCACATATCCTGCCTGTGTCTGGGAGGCATCAGTGGTTGTGCTTTTTGCATAGAAAGAGAAGGTGTAAGTGCCAGCCTTTAGTGTAATCTCTTCATAGGCAAGTCGCTTGGTGGTTGAAGTGTTGAATCCTACGGATACAGAATAAGAGCCGCCATGTGCATCATTGCTTTGTTCAACAGTTGCATTTCCTGCTGTCGACGCGGTTTTCCAGTGGTCAGGAGTACCATTTGTCCATGTCTCAAAGTCGCCATTCTTCAAGAGGTTGTCTCCAGAAGGTTCAGGGATGTCATCGATTTTGGTCACACCATTGAGTGAGTAGAGATAGCTCTTGTTGGTTGCTGTTTCGTATGTTCCCTGATAGTTATAGAGCTGTCCGTAGATAATAACCTCGTCACCGACAGCCAGTACTTGGCCTGAAGTGTAGCTGGTGTTACCCAGATATTTGCTGCCATACACATAGAAAGTGTTTCCGTTCTTTCCGTCGTCGGAGATGTAGTAATCGGCGCTTGCGGGATATTTGCCTTCACCGTAGTTGTAGGCAATCTTGGCAACCTTACCCTTGATGTAGTAAGAGTTGGCGGAAGTTTCCTTGTCACCCAGCTTTGCTGCTTCCGCATTTGCGGCCACGGCATTGAATGGGTTTTCAAGGCTACCGTCGCCTTTCGCCTCGCCTTCATCTTCAGAGGGCAGGATCTCGCCACCGCGGTTCACACCGTTCAGCTCATAGACGAAGCCCTCGCCCTGATTGGTCTCGATGGTACCGTTGTAGTTGGTTATTCTTGCGCAGATAATCACCTCGTCGCCCAGTTTGACGGGTGTATCGCCAGAGGCAAACTTCTTGTTGCCGAGATAATTCACACGGTAGACATAGAACTCGTTGCCGTGACTTCCGTCTTCAGAAATGTAGAAGGTGGCGTTGCCATAGCTGTTGTTCTCAAACTTTTCCTTGTCCTCAATCTTTGATACCAGGCCTTTTATGTACATGTAGTTTTTCGACACTTGTCCGGCTTCGAGCGTGTTGCCGAAGTTGAGGGCAGCGATGGCATTGAATGGAGATTCAAAGGTGCCTTCACCTGTACCACCGGGAATCTCAATGACACCTGGAACATTCGACCCTGTGCCTGGAATATCGTATGGGTCGGGTACGTCGTTGCAGGCTGTGAATGTGATGGCTGTCAGTGCCAGGAACATCAGTTTGCTAAATAGATTTTTCATATAGCTTTGATTTTTTGTTATTTGTTTTCAATTATTTGTTTCAATTCCCAAGAATCTCAATATCACTCTCCTTACGGATAAGGATTTGCCATGTGTCCTTGCTGCCACTGGCGAAGCGGGTGGCAATGCCTGTGATGTTGCATTTAATGGGGGTCATCGTCTCTTCCTCAATAGGCAGCTTTCTGGCTGCGAACTTGGCGTAGGTGCTGGTGCGGATGACCACGTCGCTGGCCGAATATTCGTTCAGGCTACGGTTGATGCAGCCGCCAACAATGGTTACCGTCTTGTCAATGGTGCTGTCGGGGGCAAAGGTTCCTAAGCCGGCTACGATAGCAAACGATACGTTTTTCAGCGTAACCAGTTTGCCACAGTTCGCGTCCTTGTCCATATCGACATCGAAGTCGATGGGCTTGATGACCGAGGTATCAGGTGTTCCCACATACTTGAAATGCTCTTGGAACAAGTCTTTGTTCATGCGACCGATGGAGGTGCCGTTGTAGGGCTGGCCAATCTCCGGCTGCTTGCGGTAACCACCGATGTAGAGGTCTTTCAGGGCAATGACTATCTCCTGTCCTTCGGCAAGAAAACCGTGCATACCACTCTGGTTGACAGCAACAATGATAGCACCTGTCTCGTCTTGAAGGGCAAACTGCTTGTAGAGGTTTGAGCCGATGTCATTACCCGTGACGCGTCCTTTAATCTTGATGTCTTCTTCGATTAAGGCATTCTTATCGGTACTTTCGAAGACATTGGGGTATTTTGCTTTCAGCTCGGCAATGGTGATGATGTTCTCGTCGTTGATGTTCGGATTGCCGAAGGGAGTGTTGCTGGGAGCATCCCAGTCCTTCTCGCACGAGGTCAGCGCAACGCCGAAAAGGAACATCAGTCCCATCAGCCACTTACTGCTTCTTATCGTTGTTTTCATAATCTTCATTTTTCAATTAATCAATTTTTCAATTATCAATTCTATCAGAAGTAGTAGTTAATCATGAACATGCCGTTGAAGCCGTTGGCATAGAACTTGTAGGGGCTGTTCTGGAACGAGTAGGTACGAATGGACTCACCGTTCTCATCAATATCGGTGCGGCTCTGCTCGCGACCACCGGTAACAATCTTCGTGTTGTTCAGGATGTTGGTGAGCATCAGGTTGAAGCCGATGCGGCGGCCCTGCTTCAGGAAGAAGCTCTTGCCGATAGAGGCATCGAGCATAAAGCCTCCCTTGCCTTTGGCCTGGTCGGGCACTGTGTAGGGCACCTTGTTGCCATCATTGTCGTATGTTGTCGACTCCGACTGGTGACTGGCGTAGCGTGTCACAGGCGTGTAGTAGAGGTAGATGCGGTCATAGTAGTTGCCGATGAGGTCGATGAACCATCCGTTGGTATGGATGCTCAGGTCTATGCTTCCTGCAGTAAGCGGAGTGTTGCCTTCGCGCATGCCGCTGTTGAGCACCAAGTCGTCGTAGGTGCGTCCGTCCTCAGAGAGCATGTAGCGCACGTTGGCATCGTTGATATACTTGGCATCGCTGATGGTACCCAGCGTCTTGATGTTCAGCCAGTCGGTAATCTTGAAGTTCATGCCCAGCTCAATGCCGTAGTATTCTTTGTTAATACCGGTGAGTGACACATAGGTGAACGAGCGCTTGTCGTCCATATAGTACATGGACTGCTCTGTGACATCCTCAAGTCGACTGTAGTAGGCATTGACGTTGGCCTGTAACCAGGAGTTCTGCAGGCGGTAGCCAAGCTCTGCGGAGAAGATCTTTTCTTGTTTCAGATCTTTCACAAAGTCGTTGTTCACCTGTGCTGCCTGGAAAGCGGTGCGGGGAGCAGGAGTCTTCAGCTCATAGCCAAATCCGATGAGCATGGCGTTACCCTTTCCTAAGTCTACGTGGGCACCTGCCTTGATACCGCCATCGGTGAAGCTGGCCGTACCGCTCTTTCCGTATGAGTTGTTGGGAGCCAGACCATTGCGCATCTTACCTTCGCGCTGCATGGTAGTGCCTGCCATACGGGCAGTAGCAAACAGGTGGGCAACCTCATAGTTGGTGGAGATGCCGGCCCAGAGCTGTGCCTTGTTCACAAAGATATTGTAGTCGTAGCCGAAGCGGTCGCCCTTGCCAATCTCCTGGTTGGGGTTGTTCAGGTCGTACTGTGATTCCTGGCTGTTCTCACCGTAGTTCTTAATGACGTAGGTGTTGGAGTTGTGGAACGATGTGGCACCCAGCAGGTCGTCCATTGTCTGATAATGCATGCCCTTGTTGGTTGAGAGTTGCACACCGGCATGCAGGGTGGTCGACAATGAGAGCGCCTTCTCAAGATAGGAAGCCAAACTGAACGATAGCTGGTCGTCATGGTAGCGCTGCAGGTAGTACATGGCATCACCACCTTGCAGGCAGGCCATACGGTTGGCATAGTAAAGACGGTCCCAGTTGATCTGGCGGTTCTCCTTCGATGCGCTCAAATAGTTGTAGGCTGTCTGCCAGCTTTTCATAGCCATCTCGTTGCGGTCGCCGTCATAGGGCGCATATACGTCGAAGAAGTAGCTCGGCATGTTCGAGTAATAGTCGGGAGCCGGGTTGGTTGAGTTGTTGTAGTTCAGACGGCTCGAGCTGTACATGATATACTTGCCGAGAAGGGTAGTGGTGAGCTTGGTGTCGTCATTGATCTTGAAGTCCCATGTGAGCAAGGCTGCAGGAGAGAAGTCCTTCACGATGCGCGAGTTGCGCTTCTTGCCGTCCTGATAACCCCATGCGGAGTTGTACTGACGGTCGTTGGCTATCCAGTACATCTCGTCTGTCGATGCTGCCTGCGTGCCACGCTCTGTGGGATTACCCCAGGTGACCAGCGACAGCGAATGGCGGTCGTTGATGATTTTCTCCAGACCGAGGAAATAGCTCAGCGAGTTGTAGGAGGTTCCCTCTACGAATCCTGTGCCGTTGCCCCAGCGATAGGTAAGGCTGCCGGTGAATGCCCATCCGTTCTCTGTGATTCCCGTATTGTAGGTGTACATGGCACGTGCGTTGTAGTTGCGGTTGGCACCTGCCAGTGATGCACGCTGTCCCGTGGCAAAGCTCGACGGACGGAAATTGTAGTTTGATGAGCCAGCCATGCCTGTCATCATGAAGTTGTTGTCTTCGAAAGGCAATGTGGCTTCACTTCCGCGTGTCTGGTTGTTCAGACCTCCAACGAAAGAGTAGCGGAACTCGCCACGCTCGACATCGTTCACGGGGTTGCCGTTGATATACATGTCGTTGTACTTCGAATTGAACGCACGGTATTTAAACCTTGCCGGGCTGAATCGATAGCCCACTTCGCTGGCATAGACATTGCGGCTCGAAGAGATGACGGTGATGTTCTGCGTCACATCATCGTCTTCGCTCAACTGTGCCTCGGTGAGAGTGAATGCCTGCTCGCTTTGAATGTCTCTGGCCAAGGAATCAACCTCCTGGGCCATCAAAGCGGGCGAAAGGCTCAATGCAATCACCACAAGTTTCAGCTTTTTGTTCATAAAATCAGATTTCTATTTGCGGTTAATATATGTTTACTGCTGCAAAGATACTCAAAAAAGCATGAACGAACAAATAAACGGATGCTTTTTTAATAGTCTTCGACAAAAAGAGATGCTGCATGCAACTTAATATTTGCGTAGATGGAATCGATAGGATTCGTTGGTAAGAACCATGCGTTCGCTGCTCAGCTCTTCTACATTGAGCGTCTCGTCAAGATGCTCTATGCCATAGGGACGTAGGGTGGATGTGTCGGAAATAACGCTATCGGACACTTGGCGGCTGTCGGCGATGGGGTTATAGATGCGAAGATGGTTGCCACTATGGTCGAAGCGGAAAAGGATGTTGGGGGTGTTGCCTTGAACGTTTCTTAATTCCATGAGGTGAACCTGAACGGCCCAGTAGATGCCAGAGTAGCGCATGTCGGTAGTGCCGCCTGTGGCCAGCGTGTCTGTTTGCTGCAACTGCCAGTAGCCCTCAAGGTCTCCGTTGTCGGAAACCTCGAAGTCGCAGGCTGCCAATGTCACAAAAGCTGTGAGGACGATATAGAGTAGTTTCTTTTTCATGTTCATGGCTTCTGAATATTGAAGTGACGGTGAATAGTAAATTGGATTCCGGTGTTGTTGCCTAACAAGCCTCCACGGTCGAGAGCGAAAGCTGCCCGCAGCCCCCATCCTTGTAGTGCAGACTTTGCGCTGAAACAATAGTCGGCTTCGGCCAGCAGGCTCATGTTGCGTTCCGGATCAGGAAGGGGATTGTCGTAGGTACCCCAGCCTCGCTGCCATGAGGCCAGCAGCCGATAGTGTAGTCGCTGGAGAGGGTTGCCGCTGATGCCCATATGCCAGGCCCAGAAGCGGTTGTTTTCCACAGCTATCTCCTGGCTGTCGTTATAGAGGGGTGAGCGGTAGAGCGGGTTGCCCATCACCTGTCCCCAATGTTGCCAGCCTGTCTGCATGTAGTTGTTATAGTAATCATCGCGACCGGCAATGTGGTCGGAGAGATGGTAGGTGCGGTCATGATAGATGGGGCCGCTTTGGTATTTCGTATAGATGTACTCTACTACGATATTGTTCAGCCAATGGAAGTCTTTCAGGCGCAGCTCTACACCCAGCATGATGTCCTTGAGGTCGTAGATGAGCCAGCGGCTATCCTTCCACTCATTGTACTCTTCCCCTTGTCCGTATCCGTCGTAGTCGAGGAAGAACATCTGGGAGTGGTCTTCAAAGAAATGGTCCGCATAGAGGGCGAGATACCATTTGTCGAAGTCCATGTTGATGCGTGCCAGGTAGCTGCCCAAATGATTGCCCGACGCGTTTTCATACTGGCCTTCACCTGTTTCTCCACCGCTGGGAATGAGTGCTTTGAACATGCCCTTTATTCCATCCTGATTCTTGATGGCTGCATATTCTTCAGTACCAGGCACTTCAGGGTAGGGATTGATAGCATAAGTGGTGCCTCCATACTGGCAGGCCATCTCCAGACCTAGCTCTACGCTGATGGGCTTGCCCTCCTTTCCTATGCGCAGATAGCCTGCCTTCGTGTGTATCTTGGCGTGCTCCGTGCGCTTGGAAGGCTCTTGGGTGAAGTCTCGCTGCCAGCCATCGTCTGTCTGCATGCCATAGGCGACATGACCTTTCATTCCCAGCCATCCACGGGTGAACGGCACCGTCCAGTAGTCGGGGAGCGAGAGTCGTACGCTGGGCACAGGCCGGGCATTGATACCTAAGGTTTGAGCACCGCTGCTCAGCGTCTGGTTCTTCAGCTCCATGGGCTGTTCCTTACTTCCTACGGTGAGCAGTCCTTTCAGCCAGCGCACGTCGGCATAGGCCTGCTGAATGATGACGGTACTGGTAAAGCCTTTGGCCACAGCCACATCGGCACCGTAGCCTATGGCCCAACGTCGCATGGAGTCGGCCTCAAAGGAATGGAATGCTCCTGCCCGCAGATAGCCGTTGGTCTTGTCGAGCGAACTCAGGCCATATTTGTTGGCATTCAGCCAGAGTGGTTCGTGCGAGCCCGAAGAAGTGCTGACCTGAGCTTCTGTCCTAACTTCCACCTGAGCGTGGAGAAGGGTAGGGAGTCCGGCCAACAGCATTCCAAGGAGAATATGTTTTCTTATCTTAATCATGAAATATATGTTGTGTAATGTTGGAAAAAGCGATTTACGGAAGGGATGCGCATAACAAGCCTTTCAAAGATCCAAACGCCCAGCAATGCTGTGGCAATGCCTAACAGTACGTCAATGACATAGTGATGACAACTGTATACTGCTGTAAACCAGATGCCTACGGTGACGACGGAGCATAAGAGGACCACTCCCTTTGGCTGACGGCTGATGATGGCATAAAGCGTAGCCACCAGCATGTAGGCAGAATGAAGTGAGGGTACTGCAGCGAAGATGTTGGAGTTGTTGACATAGATACTCCTGAAGACGGGAAAGCCGATGAGGTCGTCGAAGCGAGCCAGACCAGCCACATCGCCTGGGGTGGAGAAATCGGGCTCAAAGCCATGGTTGATGGCATACCAAGGTGGGGCAGCGGGATGCACGTAATAGCCAATGAAACCTATGATGTTAACGAAAAGGAAAGCCCATGTAAGGCGCAGGGCGTAGTTTCGCTCTCCTTTGAAAAACAACCACATGGCAAGGGCGATGGGGCCAGGTACCCAGCACAAATAGAAAAGACCCGTCAAAAGATCGGTCGCCACGTTGTTGTGCAGGTTGAAGTATTCGCAGGGAATAAGCACGGTGCCTTCTGACGTGATGCCGAAGAGGGCTTTCTCAGCCAGGTAGATGTCCTTGATGTCGATGGGATTGACAAGGTAGTTGGGATAGAGCCGCATCCAGTCGTAGCTTACCTCGAACAGTACGAAGGGTAACAGGGTCATGGCCAGCTTGCGGGTGATGGGGTGGGCAAAGAATAGTAGGTTGAAGAGCACCACCATCAGCACCTGTGCCGGAATGAGCCCTACCACCAGCCATTGAAACAGCAGGAAGAGGCAGGACAGGAGGATGACTGTCAGGGCTTCGCTTCTTCTAATCATGACAACTTACGATAATTCTAATCATGACAACTTACGATAACAATGAGCTATTCGCCAGAAAGCAGTGACGTTGGCCAGCACGGCAATGAGAATCATGCCACCGGCCATCCACCACAGCTCGTGCGTCAAACCTGTGATGATGGCTGTTGCGGCTGTGGTGACCACACGCTCCGGGCGCTGCATGAAACCCACCTTGCACTCTATGCCCAGTCCTTCGGCCCGTGCTCTTACATAGCTTACCATCACAGAGCCGACCATCGCGGCAAAAGTGACAACGGAAAGCCAGAACCAGTCGGCTTTCACAAAGATGAGACAGATGCCAAAGAGTGTCACCAGCTCGCTATAGCGGTCGAGTGTGGAGTCCCAAAGGGCACCGAACTTCGAAGACAGATTGCCCATACGAGCCAGTCGTCCGTCCATCATGTCAAAAAGACCTGCTGCCAGAATGATGAAACCGCCCCAGCCGATGAGAGCATAGGCATTGACAGTCCCGTCGGCCCAGCATTGGGCTGCCTCAAGAAAGAACCACAGGGCCAGCAGGTTACCCACAAAGCCAGCCGCAGTAATCCCGTTGGGGGTGATTCCCATCTTGAGCATGAGACGTATGATAGGATCTATGCCATGATAGATGACCTGTTGAAGAAAATCTCGATAGTTCATGTTTATTTAATTGAAAATCAATTAGATATTTGTAATCTTCTTTATTTTATCTTTAAGGTGCGTTTCCTTGTAAACGAAGTTGCGCTGCAGGTAGTAGTTCCAGAAGACGGCTACACAGACAGCGACAAAAGCCTTGGCAAAAAGGAAGTGCTGCTGCGACAACTCGGTAAGGCTGTAGGTTCCCAATGTGTTCAGCAGAATGCTTCCCGTCCACACCATGATATACTTGGCTGCGACATCCTTCTTCTTCAGTCCTTCGGCATGGAACACCCACCGGTAGTTCATGCTGCAATTGACAAGGCCACCCGTCAAAGCTCCGAGAAACGACGACCACACATACCACAGCCCAAACACCTCTGCCAACAGCAAGGAAACGGCAAAGTCTGTCAATGTAGCTATCTGAGCGGTGAACTGTGCCTTGGTGAAAGTCCATAGTTCGTTTCTTATATTTCCCATATATATAATATAAGGTATAAGACGATGGCAGCATATATTCCGGCAAGCAAATCGTCGGCCATCACCCAGAAGGCTCCCTGTCTGCGGTCAAGGGTGCGGATGCCTAACGGCTTCACGATGTCGAAGAAGCGAAACAGCAGCAATGCCAGTACTGCTTGCTTCCAGTTGCTGGCGATGAGCAGCGGAATCCATACGCCCACCATTTCGTCGACAACCACCCTGCTTGGGTCTTCGCCCCAAAAGGGCTGAAGCCTTGAAGTGGCCCATGTGCCAAATGCGGTGAAGACAAGAATGGCCGATAGGGTTACGATAAAAACAGAGAAGGAGGATAGGAACCATCCTGCGACCATCCATAGCAGCAGGGCCAATACGGCACCTGCCGTTCCTGGTCCCCAAGGCCAGAATCCGCTTCCGAATCCTGTGGCGATGATGACGGGAATTATGGGTAGACGTTTCATTCTGACTGCAAAAGTAGTTATTTTTCTTCTAAGAGAATCGTTGCTTTGCCTAATTTTTTTATTTAAGACACCACAATTAATGTTCAAATATTGTCCATAAAAAACAATTTATAGTAAATAGTTTTCTAATTCGGTCGTTTTGTTATTCTAAATGACTACCTTTGCCAATGAAAAAAACGCAAACATCCTTATTCATACCATTGAAGAGATTGCTGATATTGCTTTTGTTGCCTGTCTGTGTGGTTCAGGTTGCCATAGCACAGATTACAGGCCAGATTGTCGATGCCCTCGATGGCAGGCCCGTGCCTTATGCCAGTGCCGTGTATCGTGGCAATAAGCAGACGGTGGTCAGCAACGGTGAAGGCAGGTTCACGATAGAACGTCATAATGGATGGCGGCTCACGGTGAGTGCCGTGGGCTATGTACCGCAGGTTGTCAACATAGGTTCCGGCACGCCGTCCCACCTCATCATACGCCTAAAGCAGGATACCCGCCAGCTGGAAGAGGTGAGGGTCGAATCAAAGCGTAAGTCGAAGTATAGTCGTAAGAACAATCCCGCAGTAGAGCTGATGCGAAAGGTGATTGCTACGAAGAAGCGCACCCATCTGCGCACCCATGACTATTATAAATATGACAACTATCAGAAAATCATGCTTGGACTGAACGACCTCACTCCTGAGGAGTTGGCGTCGGGGATGTTCAAGAAACACTCCTGGCTGCTCAATCAGGTTGAGGTTTGCCAATACAACAACAAACTGGTGTTGCCCCTCTCGGTTGAGGAACAGCTAGTCCAGAGACTTTATCGCAAGAAGCCTCATGCTGAGAAGTCCATCATTCAGGGCGAATCGTCGACAGGTGTGAACGACCTGTTTCAGACGGGAGACATTCTCAATGCCGTACTGAAGGATGTGTTTGCCGATGTCGATATCTATGAGGACAATGTGCGCCTGTTCCAGTATCCGTTCATTAGTCCCATTGGCAAGGAGGCTATCTCCTTCTACTGTTTCTATATTACCGATACGACCTACGTGGGGAATGACAAGTGCATAAAGGTTGACTTCACTCCCAACAACCAGCAGGACTTCGGCTTTCGCGGACAGATTTATATCCTGGCTGACTCTACCTTTCAAGTGCGCCGTTGTGAACTGACCATTCCTCATACGAGCGATGTCAACTGGGTAGACCACATGGAGTGCATACAGGAGTTCACTCAGTTGTCTAATGGCGAGTGGCAGCTGTCGCTCGATGACATGTTCGTGGAGTTGAGTGTGGTGAAGTTTCTGTCAAAGTTCATCGTTGTGCGTACGACCCGCCGTACTGACTTCGTTTTCGATGAGATTCCCAATGCCATGCTCCGGGGCAGGCGAACAACGCTGAAAGACCCCTACGCCGAGATGCGCGATGAAGCGTTCTGGGCCAAATACAGGCAGGTGGAGCTGACCAAGAGCGAGAGCTCAATGGATGTCTTCGTGAAGCATCTGCAGGAGCTGAAAGGTTTCAAGTACATCATCTTCGGCTTGAAGGCACTCATTGAGAACTTCGTAGAGACGGCTCCCGACAGCAAGATCGACATAGGTCCTGTGAACACGATCGTCTCGCAGAACTTCTACGACAAATGGCGCCTGCGTGCCAGCGGACAGACTACGGCCAACTTGAATCCTCACTGGTTCTTCAAGGGCTATGTGGCTCGCGGAATGGAGTCCAGGCAGAACTACTATTCGGGCGAGGTGACCTATACCTTCAACAAGCCGGGCTACCTGCCACGTGAGTTTCCCAAACAGGCCGTCACCTTCCAGTCGATGCGTGATGTTGCCTTGCCCAGTGACAAGTTCATCCAGACCGACAAGGACAACATGTTCACCTCGTTTAAGATTACCGAGATTGACAAGATGTTCCTTTACAACCGCCAGTCGATGGCCGTTGACTATGAGCAGGAATGGGGCTTTAAGGTTTTCGGTGAGGTCAAGACTGAACGTGTCAGTCCCGTGGGCAACATCGCCTTCGTTCCGCTCGCTTCCCGTCTCTCATCTCCTGTCTCCGATGTTCCCTCTCTCACCTCCATCAGGTATACCGAGACCACCGTCGGCCTGCGCTATGCCCCTGGCGAGACCTTCATCAACACCAAGCAGCACCGTTGGCCGCTGACCCTCGATGCTCCCGTTTTCCGCCTGCAGCATACAGTAGGTTTCAAGGGCCTACTGGGCGGACAGTACAACTACAACTTCACCGAAGGTGAGATATACAAGCGCGTGTGGATGCCTATGAGCTGGGGAAAGGTCGACATGCGTCTCAAGTTCGGTGCCCAGTGGAATCGCGTTCCCTATCCGCTGCTCATTATGCCTGTTGCCAACTTGGGCTATATCCTCGAAGACCAGACCTTTAATCTGATCAACAATATGGAGTTCCTCAATGACCGATATGCCTCACTAATGATTGACTACGACTTCAACGGCAAGCTGTTCAATCGTATCCCCTTGCTGCGTAAACTGAAATGGCGCGAGTGGGTAGGCGTGAGATGCCTGTGGGGCAAGCTTACGGACAAGAACAATCCCTATTTGGCTGAGAATCAGCAGAGTGATGTGCTGATGACCTTCCCCGATGGCTGCTATATGATGGATGGGAAACAACCTTATTGGGAACTCTCGCTCGGCATACACAATATTTTCAAGCTCTTGCACGTTGAATATGTAAGGCGGCTCAACTATCTGGACCTCCCTACGTCAAACAAGCAGGGCGTGAGGTTCATGATACGAACAACCTTTTAAATAATTAATACTAATCAATGAAACAGACAAATGTGAAGCCCGCTGAGGGCAAGTTGGGAATCATGGTCGTAGGCAACGGTGCTGTGGCAACGACTTTTATGACAGGTGTGCTGATGGCACGCAAGGGCCTGGCCAAGCCTGTTGGCTCAATGACACAGTACGACAAGATTCGTGTGGGACGAGGTGACAATAAGCAATACCTGAAATATAGCGACATCGTGCCGATAGCCAGTCTTAATGATATCGTCTTCGGTACGTGGGATGTCTATCCACAGAATGCCTATCAGGCAGCTATGTATGCTGAGGTGCTGAAGCCTCAGGATATTGAGCCCGTGCGTGACGAGCTGGAGAAGATCGTACCCATGAAGGCCGCCTTCGATAAGAACTACGCCAAGCGTCTCGATGGAGATAATGTGAAGACCACCGCCAGTCAGGGTGGTGGGCAGATGCCTACGCGCTGGGAGATGGTCGAGATGCTGCGCGAGGACATCCGCAACTTCAAGAAGGCTAACGGCTGTAGCCGCATCGTGGTGCTTTGGGCAGCCTCGACGGAGATCTACGTGCCTGTCTTTGAGCCAATCCACAACCGTCTTGCCGACCTCGAGGCAGCCATGAAAGCTGATGACCGTGAGCATGTAGCTCCCTCCATGTGCTATGCCTATGCAGCATTGCAGGAAGGAGCACCCTTCGTGATGGGAGCACCCAACACCACGGTAGATATCCCTGCCATGTGGCAGCTCGCCGAGCAGACTCGCATGCCTATTGCCGGCAAGGACTTCAAGACAGGACAGACGCTGGTGAAGAGCGGCTTCGCTCCCATTATCGGTACGCGCTGTCTGGGCCTCGACGGATGGTTCTCTACCAACATCCTCGGCAATCGAGACGGATTGGTGCTCGACGAGCCTCAGAACTTCCGTACCAAGGAGGTCAGCAAGCTCTCTACGCTCGAGACCATCCTGAAACCCGAGGATCAGCCCGACCTCTACACCGACTATTACCACAAGGTGCGCATCAACTACTATCCGCCCCGCAATGACAACAAGGAGTCTTGGGACAATATCGACATCTTCGGATGGATGGGCTATCCCATGCAGATCAAGATCAACTTCCTCTGTCGCGACTCCATCCTGGCAGCCCCCGTCTGTCTTGACCTCTGTCTGCTCATCGACCTGGCTGCACGTGCAGGACGTTGTGGCACACAGCGCTTCCTCTCCTTCTTCCTCAAGTCGCCCATGCACGACTACACCGTAGGCGAGGAGGCCGTCAACCACCTCTATCGTCAGCACACCATGCTGAAAAACGCCATTCGTGAGATGGGCGGATACGAAGCTGATGAGGAGATCGACTGATTAAAACATAACACGGAAAGCCTTTGTATTCCGTGGTTTTCAGACCGCACAATTTGTCAGCAGTTATTAGAAAGCAACAGGGCAGTTAGACCTTCTAACTGCCCTGTTTGAGCTTCTAACTGCCCTGTTTGATTTTGCATTTGAGTAAGTTCTTAATTTATCAAGTATAAATCCAGTCTAATATCCAATAATCTATTTGGTACCCGCATGGTGCTGCTCACAAAAAAAAGACATTGCCTTTCGGCGATGTCTTCTTCTTTCTTTTTGGACGGACTGCTCACAAAAAAAAAGACATTGCCTTTCGGCGATGTCTTCTTCTTTCTTTTTGGACGGACTGCTCACAAAAAGAAGACATTGCCTTTCGGCGATGTCTTCTTCTTGGGGTGCCCGCACGGACTCGAACCGTGGACATTCAGAACCACAATCTGACGCTCTAACCAACTGAACTACGGGCACCATGTTGGTTGCTTTTTTAAAGCGAGTGCAAAGGTACGGGAAATTTTTGAATTGGCCAAAGATTTCCCGTACTTTTTCTGAAAATAATTAATTTGCTGGCTGGGCAGGAGCTTCAGCAGGAGCAGCAGGGGCTTCTGCCTCAGGCTGACTGGCACCAAAACCAGGAATGTTGTTGGGGTTGGTAACAGGATTCTCCAGACCATCCATCACAGAGTCGGTGGTAGAGGTTTGGGGTGCAGTCCAAGCACAAAGAACGCTGATGATAACCATTGCTGCAGCCAGTCCCCATGTGGTTTTCTCAATGAGGTCGGTAGTCTTTCTGACACCACCGATTTGGTTGTATGAGGCGAAGTTGGATGCCAAACCGCCACCTTTTGACTCTTGAATCAGCACGATGAAAATCATCAGGAATGCTACGAATACGATTAACGCAATTAGTAATGTGTAATACATTTTTGTTGTTATTTTTTGTTGTTATTTATAATCAATTTTTGTAGGAATCGAATTTGGTCTGCAAAGTAAGCATTTTTTTTTGGATATTGCAAACTTAAACGGCTAATAATTTCTAAAGCCTTTGAATATCTGCCTTGTTTGATGTAAATTCGGGCTAATGTCTCGGTGAAATAGTCATTTTCTTCTCCTTTCTCTTCCGAGGACTCTGAATCATTAATCTCGGGCTTGAGTACAGGATTTTCGTTTAACACAATCTTTCCTTTGTCGTTTTCAATAAACGAATCTATGAGACTGTGTCCGATAAGCTGGGGTACGCTTGCGGCCTTTTGACGTTCTTCCTCGCTCTCGCTTTCCAGAAGGTAAGCCACATAGTCGACAGCAGCATCGGCAGGCGTGGGCTTACGCTTTTTTTCCTTGTTCACAGGAGCTTCCTCCTTGGGTATGGATTCCAGGAAGTTGTCGATGAGCGAGATGGTGCGGTTGTCTTTCTGCTTTGGCTCGTTGCTGACGTTCTCATGCTTCTTGCGGTTGTTGAATACGTAATGGCCAGCTTCAATCATCTGGAAGAGCACTCTCCTGTCGGTGATGTAAATGGCCGCACGGCGCAGTTCTTCATCGAAGGACGGGTCATGGAGCAGGAAAAGATTGTGCAGCATGAGAAGACGTGCTGTCTGGAAATATGGATATAGAGCAAGGGTGGACCGCAACTCATAGAGTGTGTCTCGGTCGAATCTCTCTGGATGATTGATAAGCTCTGCTATTTCCATTTCTTTATTCTGTATAGGTTACCAGTTGGCAACTGTAGCATTGAAAATTTGGTCTGTGATGTCTTTCACCATCTGCGTAACGAGTTCTTCTTGCACGGAGTTGAGTGACTGGGTTGTTTCATAGGTTGTGCTTGCCGTGAACTGTCGCTCAAAATCTTCTGAGTGGTTGACATTGTTGGTAAATCTCACATTGACTGTGATGGACAGCTCGGTCTGTGCCGAATAGCCCTCAGCCGATACCGATTTGTTGCGTTGCTCATATCGGGTAATCTCACCGTCGAGCTTCAAGTCGCCATTACGTTTTACTTGTATGAGCTTGGTGTGGTTGGCAAACTGATCCTTCAGCTGGTTGTTGAAGATGTTGGCCATTGGACCCCAAACATAGGTAGAGCGTATGGGGAAATCTTTGATCTGTATGGTCTTGGTCTTCGTATAGTCTATACTTGCACCATTGAATTTGTAGCTTACGGAGCAGGCTGTGAGCAGCAGGGTGCATATCAGCATGAGTCCGTATTGTTTCAGTCTGCGATAGAGTGTACGGTCGCTGATGCCCAGTTCCTGTGCAGCCTTCTTGCGATTACCGTTGTTGCGTTCCAGCGCTTTCTCCAGCATCTGTCGGCTCAGCATGCTCAGATTCAGGTTTTCCTGTTCTGTAGCTGGTTCTACGTATTCCTCGGCCTCGGCATCTTCGAGCGTGGGCTGCTGAATTGTTGAGATAGGCTGGATGGAGTGAAGTGGGGTAGAGGTAGCCGTTCCGAGTATGGTTGTCGGTGTGTTCTGCACTTCCTCGATACGTTTCTTCAGCTGTCCCATTTCCCGTCGCATGTCATTGACGTTGCCACGTAGTTCGAAAAGAATCTTGTATAGAATCTCGCGTTCGTTCTCGAAGGAATGGTCATTGCCTTGGTTGACGATTGTGAGCTGGGTGCTCTCGCGGTCTTGTGGGATGAAGGGGGCCAACACTTCGGGTGTGATGATGCGCTCGGGACTGAGGACTGAGATCTGCTGGGTGATATTCTTCAGTTGTCGCACGTTGCCTGGCCATTTATAGCGCATCAGCATTTGTTTGGCTTCCTCGGTGAGCTGAATGCGGTCCATCTTGTATTTTTCAGCCATCTGCATGGCGAAGAGACGGAACAGTAACACAATGTCTTCGCCTCGTTCACGTAGTGGCGGCATCTGTACGGCTACTTCGTTCAAACGGTAGTAAAGGTCTTCACGGAAGCGGCCTTCGCTGATGGCCTTCTGTATGTTCACATTGGTGGCGGCCACAATGCGTACATCAGTCTTTCTTACTTCTGTAGCGCCTACTGGGATATATTCACCGTTTTCAAGAACTCGCAGCAATCGTGCCTGTGTAGCCAGTGGCAGTTCTCCCACTTCGTCGAGGAACAAGGTGCCTTTGTCGGCCACGCCGAAATAGCCCGGTGAGTCATTGATGGCACCTGTGTATGACCCTTTCACATGACCAAAGAGCTCTGAGTCGATAGTACCCTCAGGTATGGAACCACAGTTGATGGCGAAGTATTTCTCTCGGCGACGAGGTGAATTGTCGTGTATGACACGTGGTATGATTTCCTTACCTACACCGCTCTCGCCAATAATCAGCACGCTCAGGTCTGTAGGTGCCACTTGCATAGCGACATCTATTACATGATTCAAGGCATCGCAGTTGCCTACGATGTTGTATCTTTGTTTGATAGCTTGCAGTTCCGAACTCTTCATACGGCTGACAAAATTACACTTTTTTTCTGAAAGGACTGCAATATTGTCATGAAAATAGTTTGACGATGCTTTTTTGTTGATGATTTATGAATTCCTTGGCTCCCTGTTAGTGGCTGAAGGGTTGTTTTCTTTGCCCTCGCTGTTGGGTGAGCGGAATCTCACTTTCTCGCTGTCGTCGCGTTTCTCATGATAGAGTTTTGGCAACGGGTTGGCCAGGGGCTCATCGTAGTTTGTACGGTTGTTTAGCACATCGGTAGCCGTATAGATGGCATGGCGCAGCGAGTCGGCATAGGCCAAGCTTCGCTCCAGGTCTCTTTGTGGCGTGTGATGTTCCATTGTACCTGATATGGCAGCAATGGCAGGTGCCGTCCTTATGATTGACAGACCGCCAGTGAAGCGTATGCCCTCATCGGGGCTGAGGGTTTTGAATGGGGTCATGCCCTGGTCATGATACATGGCGAGTATTCCATCGAAACGATAGTAGTCGCCCTGTCCGAAGAAGTTGTCGGCTGCATAGGGACCAAAAGCCTGTACGCCGTTTGCCTCAAGCTCTTGTATGGCAGGAATGATGATCTCTTGTTCCTCATCACCCAGTGCGCCGTCTTCACTACAGCGTGGATTTAGCGACAATACTGCAATGCGGGGACTGGAGATACGTAAATCGCGTCGAAGAATCTGGAAGAATTGTCGGCCTTTCTCAACAATCTTCTGCTTCGTAATCGACTCGGACACATCCTTGATAGCCAGGTTGTTGGTTACCATTGCCACACGGAAGTCATCGTTCATCAGAATGCTGAGTCCCTTGCCAGCCTCATTGAGCTGGTGTTCCAGATAACTGGCATGCCCGCTGAAATTCCCCATCGTGCTGCGGTTCACGGGGGCAGTGACCAGTACGTCGAAAGCACCTTTGCGATAGTCATCTATTGCCATTTGCAACGCTTTCAATGCTGCACTTGCAGATTCTGCGGAGGGCTTCCCTGGAGTGATTTCTATTTGCTCGTCTCCAAGGCAGTCGAGCAGGTTCAGCCTGTTTGGCTGTGCCTCATCGGCATTCTTGATATGTGTGAATTTTACCTCTTCCAGATTCAGCGCTTTGGCATAATAGGCTGCTATGCTGGCCGAGCCGTATATAATGGGGGTGCAGAGTTCAAGTATGGCGGGTTCTTCGAAAGCTCGCAGAATCATTTCATATCCGACACCATTGGGGTCACCATGTGTAATGGCTACACGTATTTTCTTTTCTTCCATATAGTTGTTTTGTTATTAATTCGTTTGTTCTGTTTTCTCATTCTTCTTTGCCGTCGACAAGAGACCGCAGGCTGCAAAGATGTCTTGTCCGCGACTGGCACGGATGGTTGCAAATACACCGTGGTTGGTCAGATAGTCGCGCAGCTGAACCATCTGCTGTTCATCGGCTCCGGGCAGTTCGACATTGGGTATGGGGTGGAAGCGTATCAGGTTGATGCGGCATTCCAGTCCGGCAACTAGTTTCACAATCTCTCTCCCATGTTCGAGAGTGTCGTTGAGTCCTGCAAAGCATATATACTCGAATGAGCATCTGCGCTGATGCGTAAAGTCATACTGTTTGAGCAGCTTTACCACTTCTTTGATGCTCATGGCTCGTTCCGCTGGCATCAATGTGGCTCGTTGTTCATGCATAGGTGAGTGCATGGAGATGGCTATGTGGCACTGGCTCTCGTCAAGAAATCGTTTCAGCTTGCCCTTGATGCCTACCGAACTTACCGTGATCCGCTTGGGACTCCAAGCGTAGCCGTCGGATGCAGTCAGGATATTTGTTGCTCGCAACACGTTGTCGATATTGTCCATAGGCTCTCCCTGTCCCATAAACACCACGTTGGTGAGCTGTTCACGTTCAGGCAGGGAGTATATCTGGTTCAAGATGTCGGCAGCAGTAAGCTGGCCTTCAAACCCCTGTTTCCCTGTCTGGCAGAACAGACAGTTCATCTTACATCCCACCTGACTGCTTACGCACAAAGTGGCTCGTTCGCCATCGGGAATGAACACTGTCTCAACGAAACGTTTCTTCTCAGTATCACCATCAGTGCACCGTACCGGGAACAGGTACTTCACTGTACCGTCTATGCTCTTCTGGCAGTCGATGGGGGGCATGGCTCCTACGCTGTAGCTTTCAGCCAGTCGCTCGCGATTGGCTTTCGAAAGATTGGTCATGTCGTCAATGGTCTGTACCTGCTTGGCATAGATCCATTGCGCTATCTGTCCACCAGTATATGCAGGCATGCCTAAGCCTTTCGCTACGGCCTTCAGCTCATTGGTCGTCATACCGAGTAGTACTTGCTTTCCATCAATCATGATGCAAAGATAGTTACTTTTTCCCGATTCTATGTTCTGTTATGCCATTTATTATTATTTGTTAAGCAAAATGATGGATGGCATATCGTTTTTTCAGAGTAGTGGGATGAGCAATGACAGTCCTCCCGTGAAGTGCTTACCCCTTATCATGGCAGCCTGAACCAGGAAATAATGATAGATGGTGCAGTCGGCTCCAAAGTTCACGTTGTCGCCATCGTATTCACCGACGAGCCTCAACTCGGGCAGGAAAGTGGGGCTAAGGGTTAGTCCGCCTACGGCATTGTCCCATTTCTTGTTACTGTCAAGTTTCCATTTACGGTATGTTACATGAGTGCCAAGGGTTGCTGCATCCCATAGGTTGAAATGCTTGGAAAGGGCAACATAATAGTTGCGATAAAAGTTGCTGCCTGATTCACCGTCATCCTTTGATCCCCATACATCGTTGCCACCAACAACTACTGACGGCCACCATTTCCTTTCCTGAAGGGGCTGCAGGCGAAGGGAGAAGTAACGGTCTTTAGCATAGAAGCCAACCTCGTTCTGCGGTTTTTTGTTTTTATGGAACTTCCAGAGCGTGTATCCGTAGGAGAGTTGAATCCATCTGAATGGGGTAATGCTTAGGTAGTTGGTCCAAGAGTCGAACTTCTCGTTATCGTGATCAATCACCATTCTGTCTGGTATGATATACTTTGGAATGAACTGTGCACCGATACGTGCCACGCCTGCAGTGTCCATCTCAGCTGTCGGTACATGTATCAATCCTTTTGAACCCACATATTGCTGGGCGTTTGCTCCTGCCATCAGCAGGCACACGCATGTAATAATAAGTAATCTTTTCATATCTTTGCTCTGTGTGGGTTAGTAGATTCGCATGGGTAATATTCTCTCGTTCTCCTCGGGGTCGGTGGTGTAAGTACGCATTGACTCATTGTCGGTCTGTGCACTATAGGTCAGTCTGAAGACTGATGCCGGACGGAACGTCACATGGTTGGTCTTGAAGCGCCATCCCTTACGGTCGAGCATAACAAGAATCTTGAATCCTCCAGACGAGCGATGATTGGAGTACATGTTGCTGCCACGCTTATGCAACTGGCCATAGATACTGACGGTACAATGTTTGAAATGGCGCAAAATCTCGAGCTGAGCGCCAAAGTCTTTGTTGATGTATCGACCACCATTAAGGACGAACTCTGTATCCCATGGGCGCAGATAAGTCCTGGCACCCAGTGTCCCCGAAGGTATCCACGACCTGGTTGGTCCGTTGCCTTTATCGGTAAAGTCCATTTCATACTCGCCATCCCATCCAAAGGCAAGAGCCCAATGACGGGTGAGACCTCCTTGTGCTTGCAGCATCAGCCAATCGTTGACAGGCATCATCCATTTAACATCGGCACCCCAACGCTCTCGGCCAAAAAGACCGGCTGTGAACTTCAGGTGCTGGCGTGCATTGGTGAAATGTAACTCCTTGGATAGAGCCAGTGTGGCGAGACGCACCATATCGTAACGAGTGTAATAGCCTTGATTGTCAAGGGGAAACCATGCCTGTGTGGCCAGTTGCCAGTCATTACCCATGTTCCACTTTATGCCTGGTGTCAGGTTTACCAATGTGTTGTATAGACGGGTGAAGTTTACGTCGGCATAGTGAAGATCCATGCCGCAGAAAAATTCCAGTGGTGTGTCTGCTGTTCTTGGCTGCACCTTCTCGGGCCATACCGCCTCAGTCTTTGGCGTTAACTGTGCTGAAGCCGTCAGTGAGTTCCACAAGAGCAACATTCCTGTTACGATGAAGCAAAATCTCATATTCTTTCTTTGTAATTATTGCATGGTGCAAAATTATATAAAAAATGGAAATCCCACAATAAAGTGAATGAATAAAATGATAAAGGTGTTCAATATTTATATCAGAACCTGTTAATCAAATCTACCACTTTCATTGCCTCTTCCATTGAAATAACGGGACCTATAGGCAGGCTTAGTTCCTCGTTGGCAATCAGCTCTGTAATGGGGAATGACATGTTGGCCCAATCCTTATAACACTCCTGCTTATGTGGAGGAATGGGATAATGAATGATGGTTTGGACACCATTCTTATCAAGATAATCATGCAGGTCGTTGCGCCGTGTACATAAGATGGGGAACAAATGGAAAACATTCTGCTCCATCGAAAGTGTATCGGGAAGTGTAACACTAGGGTTGCTGATATGCTCTATATAATACTTGGCAATCTTCTTACGATGCAGGTTGTCTTCATCAAGATGACGTAGTTTCACGTCAAGTACTGCAGCCTGAATTTCATCAAGTCGACTATTACGCCCAGTGTACTTGAACACATACTTCCGCTGCGAACCGTAGTTGGCTAATGTACGGATGGCCTTAGCCAGCTCCTCGTCATTAGTGGTCACTGCTCCGGCATCTCCGAGGGCACCAAGGTTCTTTCCCGGATAGAAAGAGTGACCGGCTGCATCACCAATAGAGCCCGTCTTGCGACCATCGGGACTGAGGCAACCATGGGCCTGGGCGTTGTCCTCAACAAGCTTTAAACTATATTTCTTACATAGGGTCGCAATCTTGTCTGTATAAGCTAAGCGTCCATAGAGATGAACGATGCAGATAGCCTTTGTGCGTTCAGTGATGACGTCCTCTATCAGTTCGTCGTTAATTTCGAGCGTGTTCAGCTTTGGCTCAACTAACACAGGTTTCAAACCGTTCTCAGTGATAGCAAGAATAGTAGCGATGAAAGTATTGGCAGGTACTATCACTTCGTCGCCAGGTTTCATCTGTCCCAATTCGATGTATGCACGGAAGATACAGATGAGCGCATCAAGACCGTTAGCACAGCCAATACAATATTTTGTGCCAATGTAATTGGCATAATGTTGTTCAAACTGGGCATTCTCTTGGTCTTGGAGGTAATACCCGCTGTCAACAACACGATTGACTGCCTCATGAATCTCATTGGCATATTTCTCCGTTACTGATTTTAGTGAAAGAAATGGTACCATAATTAATCTTGCCAGAGCTTGCACTCCATAGCTTACGTTTGCAAAATTAGCAGTTTTTTATAATATAGCAAAGTATTTATACAAAGTTTTTATATGAATTGTTTCGTGTTTTACTCGTTTTACATTATCTTTGCAGTTAAATTTATATGAACAATGAGAAAATCTGTAGATATTTTTGTGCCTTGTGATGACAACAGCGTAGCTAAGGCTACGGCTTGTCAGTTTGCTAAGAGTACGGTGCTGCGCAGTGTCTATCTTTTGGTAGATTCTGCGCAGCAGTGTTGTGAGTGGCCTTGTTTGGTGATGGAGGGCGGACTGACCTCGAGCCATACGTTGAGGCAGGTGGCCGAATGTGCCATGGGCGATTTCGTACTGCTGATTACGAAATCGACACCATTGGCTCTCGGTGAAGGCGCTCTTGAGCGTATGGTGCGTGTGGCTGCTGACTCGGGAGCTTCCTTGGTCTATGCTGACCATTGGGAGAAACGGAAAGGAGACGATGGCGACTGGAAAGTGGAGAAACATCCTGCTATTGATTACCAGCTGGGTAGCGTGCGCGATGACTTTGACTTCGGCTCGCTCTTGCTGATTCGTACCTCTATTCTTAAAAAGTGGTATATGCAGTCGCGCGATACCTCCTATATATATGCGGGCCTCTATGACCTGCGGCTGTTCCTGAGCCGCGAAGGGGAACTACTGCATTTGAACGAGTTCCTTTATACCGAGGAGGAACGTGATACGCGAGCCAGTGGTGTAAAGCAGTTCGACTATGTAAACCCTGCCAACCGCGATGTGCAGATTGAGATGGAACAAGCGGTCACCACCCATCTGAAAGAGATTGGGGCACTGGTGGACACATCGGCTTATAGAGCCGTCGACTTCGATGAACAAGAATTCGATCTTGAGGCATCTGTCGTGATACCTGTCTTCAATCGTGAAAAGACCATCAGCGATGCTGTGAAGAGTGCTCTTTCTCAGAAAACCAGTTTCCCGTTTAATGTAATCGTGGTTGACAATCATTCGACAGATGAAACAGGCAATATTCTGGCCAATATAACTGAAGAACTGGCAGACAAGAGCAAACTTATCGTCCTGCAACCCGAACGGTCTGATTTAGGGATTGGCGGCTGTTGGAACATGGCCGTCAACGACTCACGATGCGGACGTTTTGCCGTACAACTTGATTCCGACGACTTGTATTCTTCTGAACATACATTACAGACAATTGTCGATGCCTTTCGCAAGCAAGGAGCTGCTATGGTTGTAGGGGCATATCGTATGTGCGACTTTGAACTGAACACATTGCCTCCAGGTATTATTGCTCATAAAGAGTGGACTGACGAGAACGGTCCTAATAATGCATTACGTATTAACGGACTGGGAGCTCCCAGAGCTTTCTTCACACCTTTGCTTCGTCAGGTGCAACTGCCTAACACGTCCTATGGTGAAGACTACGCCTTGGGACTGTTCTTCTCGCGCCGTTATCGCATAGGACGTATCTATGACGAGCTCTATCTGTGCAGACGGTGGGGCGGCAATAGTGATGCTGCACTGAGTATAGACAAAATAAACGCCAATAACCTCTATAAAGACCGCCTGCGTTCTATGGAGATAAAGGCACGGCAGAAGCGAAATGCCAAGCACAACAATCGCAGACAGGAGGTTGTTACAGGACAAGAGTCGCAGGAATGGCGTGAGGAGAGCGGCGAGATGGGGTCTATCAATCGTTTCTTTGACCGACAGCTGCGAGTGTGGGACGATGTGCGCAGCAGGTATCAGGATTTGTCGAGGGTAGAGACACGAGAGTTGCTTACCGATGCCCTGCCACTTTCTGTTCAGTACAATCCTGCCCGTATCACTTCTACAGGTGCTACCATCACGAAGAAGGCTATTGCGGAGCGTCCCTGCTTCCTGTGTGCAGCCAATCGACCGCAAGTACAGATGAAACGTGTACTCGACGGTCGCTACGAACTATTGGTCAATCCGTATCCCATTCTGCCCATGCATTTCACCATACCTATGCTTCAGCATCAACCACAGGCTATTCGCCCTATGTATAGCGAGATGATGAAGCTGTTGGTAAGGTATCCGGAACTGATGGTTTTCTATAATGGTCCGAAATGTGGGGCTTCGGCTCCCGACCACGCTCATTTGCAAGGTGGATATACTTTCGGACAGGGTGGGTCGAAAGTATTGCCGTTACAGAAAGAGTGGCATCGGTTGGGACGTAATCTCACCACACTGGTAAAGTTAGGTGATGATGCTGAGATTGCGAGTATTGAGGATTATCCTTGTGCAGCACTCGTCATAAGGAGCAAGACTCCACAGGCTTCTGAACGACTCTTTTCAGCTCTGTATAATCAGATGGACAGGATGGGACGTGACCATGGCTTGCGAGAAGAGCCCATGATGAATATCGTGAGTTGGAGACACAACGATGTCCAAGACCCCGACTCGCAGGCACATGTGATGTTCCTGTCTGTCGTGTTCCCACGAGCAAAGCATCGTCCTGACTGTTACTATGCTGAAAATGCTGAGCAGCAGATGATTATCAGTCCTGGAGCACTTGATATGGCTGGCTTGATGATTACACCACGTCGTGAGGATTTCATGAAACTTACTGCTGAGAAAGCTATTGATATTCTGAATGAATGCTCTCTGCAGACTGAAGATTTCAATCTGTTGAAGGAGCAATTGAAGAAATTGTCATTCGATGCTCATCAAACTGCAATAAAAGAACCAACGGTGACTGTGGGTGTTGTGAGTGGTCAGCAGATACGTTTCACCATGAACAGTCCATATTCCGCTAAGGGCGAAACCATCATGGGCGAGCAGGTGGTAGAGTTGTCGGAAGGTGGTATTCGATGGCATGGGCAGCAGTATCGTGAGCTGTTGTTTACTCCTCAGAACGATACTCAGGATGAGGAAGATGACGTATCCTCGTTCTCGCTTTTCGATGTCACGATAGGTGTAAACTTCCATTGGGAACGACAGGAGATGCAGACCTTCCGTGGCTCTCTGAGGTTAGTAGTTGATGCCGACCGTATAGTGGCCATCAATGAACTGCCTTTGGAGCAGTATCTGGAGAGTGTCATTTCGAGTGAGATGAGTGCCACCTCCTCCCCAGAGCTCCTCAAGGCTCACGCTGTTATTTCACGCTCGTGGCTGCTTTCACAAAAGGCAAAGCGTGAGGATAGTGGCAGTCAGCGCCCCAACAGTTTCTTTACATTCGTCCGTAAGGAGGATGAACTCATTCGCTGGTATGACCGTGAGGAGCACACGCTCTTTGATGTATGTGCCGATGACCATTGTCAGCGCTATCAAGGCATTACTCGAGCTACAAACAGTCAGGTAGCCGAAGCCGTGAAAGCTACAAAGGGACAGGTGCTGATGTATGGCGATGAACTGTGTGATGCCCGTTTCTCCAAATGCTGTGGTGGCAGGACAGAGGAGTACCAGTACTGTTGGGAAGACACTCCCAAGCCCTATCTTGTCTCAGTTCAGGATCCGTTCTGTAACACGAAAGACAAGAAAATACTGCGTCAGGTGCTCAACGATTATGACCTGGAGACTCCTGACTTTTATAACTGGACCGTGGAATACACGCAGGCGGAACTTACCGAACTTGTAAACAGAAAACTCAAGCTTGAACTGGGTGACATCGTAGATCTCATACCGCTGGAACGAGGCAAGAGCGGGCGCATCTGGAAACTGCAGATAGTAGGAACGGAACGCAGCTTCACTATCGGCAAGGAGCTGGAGATTCGTCGCGCACTCTCAGAAACCCATCTGTACAGCTCGGCTTTCGAGATTGAGAAACAGGGCAATCGTTTCATCCTTCATGGAAAAGGTTGGGGACATGGTGTCGGCCTGTGCCAGATTGGTGCTGCTGTGATGGGTGAGAAAGGCTATAATTACGAGGACATCCTGCTTTACTATTATCGTGGAGCTGAAATCAAGAATCTTTATCGCTAAAGATGGATAAGAAAAGTAATCCCTGGACATGGATTCCAACCCTCTACATGGCTGAGGCGCTGCCATACGTAGCAGTAATGACCGTCTCTGTTATCATGTACAAGCGCATGGGTATCTCCAATACCGATATTGCTCTCTATACGGGTTGGCTCTATCTGCCTTGGGTCATCAAGCCTTTCTGGAGTCCTTTCGTCGATTTGGTGAAGACCAAGCGATGGTGGACGGTCTCCATGCAGTTTGTTATCGCCATAGCCTTTGCCTGCATAGCTTTCACCCTCCCCATGTCACTGTTCTTCCAGTTGTCTTTGGCTGCGTTCTGGCTGGTAGCGTTCACGTCGGCCACCCACGATATTGCTGCCGATGGTTACTATATGCATGCCCTCGACGACCATGAGCAGTCTTTCTATGTTGGCATTCGCAGCACGTTCTATCGTATTGCGACTGTAGCCGGTCAGGGGTTGTTAGTGGTCTTTGCCGGCTATCTGGAGGAAAGCACAGACAATATCCCCTTGGCATGGTCCGTTACCATGGGCATTCTCTCGATTGTTTTCTTTCTCACTTCTCTCTATCATCAGTTTATTCTGCCACGTCCTGTTTCCGATCGTGCTGTCAAAGGTGTTTCGGCTGCCACCATCGCTGGTGAGTTTCTAGAGACATTCAGAAGTTTCTTCTTTAAGAAGAATGCCCTCATCGCCATCCTTTTCATGCTTCTCTATCGTCTGCCAGAGGCATTGCTGGTGAAAATCATCAGTCCGTTCATGCTCGATCCTGTTGATATGGGTGGGCTTGGTCTGTCAACCAGTGATGTGGGATGGGTGTATGGTACGGTAGGTATCATCGGCCTGACCATCGGTGGCATCTTGGGTGGTATTGCTGCAGCTCATGGTGGCCTGAAGAAATGGCTGTGGCCTATGGTGGCTGCCATCACCTTGCCTGATCTTGTATATGTTTATCTAAGTGCCTTGCAACCAGAGAGCTTGATGATTGTCAATCTGTGTGTGTTCATTGAACAGTTCGGGTATGGCTTCGGATTTACAGCATATATGCTCTACCTTATCTATTTTGCTGATGGCGAGCACAAAACCGCACACTATGCCATGTGTACGGGTTTCATGGCCTTGGGTATGATGCTGCCAGGCATGATGGCTGGCTGGCTACAGGAAACTATCGGCTACCAGCATTTCTTCGTTTTGACTATCGTCTGCTGTGCAGCCACCTTTGCCGTCTGTGCTTTCCTGAAGATTGACCCCGGGTTTGGCAAGAAAAAGAACGAATAGGAAAATCCCTATCCAAGAATAGGAAAAATCTCTATAAAAGGATTCATATAAAGTCTTATCTTTGCAACGTAAGAACCAATAAAACGTTATGATTATGAAGAAACTTTTTACTTATACACTGATGCTCCTGACGATAGCAGTGACATTGACCAGCTGTGAACGAGATTCTGACAGTGAACTTGCTTACGATATCGAAGGTGTGTGGGAAGGTGTGATCGGTGGCGATTACTACAATCGAAGATACCATAACAGCTATAGTGGTTATACCACTGAGATTGAATTTGTACGTGTCGATTCCTATGGCGGCTATGGCTATGAGGTGGACTATCGTAGTCGTTATAGCGGTGTACCCATTGGCTTTGACTGGACAGTGAAAGAGGGACGTATCTATCTGGAGTATGATGATGGCTACAATGTTATCATCAGTGACTACAAAGTACGTATGCGCGACCGTCTGGTGTTCACGGGTTACTTTGACGACTGGGATTCTGGTGAGCAGCTGGCCGCGTTCCGACTGTATAAGCTTGCCGAGCCCACCTACGACTATGACTATAACGGGCGCTATGTGCGAGGCACAAAGCCTGGAGATTAGTCCTCTCAACAATAATAAAAAAACGACCAGCAATGGTCGTTTTTTTTATTGTCCTTATATTCCTAATCCCCCTTGGAATGACAGGTCTACCGCTTTGCTCTGCTGAATGCGAGAGTAGGGCGGTACGCTATTGGTGACCCAGATGTTACCTCCGATGATGGAGTCGTGTCCAATAGTGATGCGTCCCAGGATAGAGGCGTTGGAGTAGATAGTCACATTGTCTTCGATGATGGGGTGACGTGGCACGTTGAGCATGTTGCCCTCAGCGTCATACTTGAAGCTCTTTGCTCCAAGGGTCACACCCTGATAGAGGGTGACGTGATTGCCTATGATACAGGTCTCACCAATAACAACACCCGTGCCATGATCGATGGCGAAATACTCACCAATGGTGGCACCGGGATGAATGTCAATACCAGTCTTGGAGTGTGCCTGCTCAGTAATGATGCGGGGAATGACGGGCACCTGCATCTTGTGGAGCACGTGAGCAATGCGGTAATGAGTCATTGTGTTCACCACGGGATAGCAATAGATAACTTCTCCGTAGTTGGTTGCTGCAGGGTCGTTGCGGAACATTGCCTCCACGTCGGTATAGAGCAGACGCTTCACTTCAGGCAGCTGGTCAATGAACTGCAATGCAAGTTTATTGGCCATCGGACTAACCTCTTCTTCACAACACTCCTCGCAGAATTGCAGTCCACGGGCAATCTGTTGGCATAGCAGATTGTAGAGTTCTTCCATGCCAACTCCGATATAGTGTGCGCGAATCTGCTGGTTCGGCTGTCGCTTGTAGAAGTAGTCGGTAAAGATGATACTCTTCACCAGGCTGACAATGCGACGCACCTCTTCCACAGAGGGCAGGGGAGCCGTACCAGCCGGCATCATGCCCACCTCTTTCTCTTCCTGCTGGGAGAGCAGGGCGACGTTGCGTAGCAAGACTTCGTTCGTGTTCTGTTCCATGTGGCTTGTATTACAGAGGATGAATGTATCATTAACCGATGGCAGCGATTAGCTCATCGGAAGTAAGGAGCTGCTGCTCTCCGGTAACCATGTTCTTCAGCGTGATCTTTCCTTCTGCCATCTCACTCTCTCCGGCCAGGGCCACAAAGGGTATCTGCTTGGCATTGGCATAGGCCATCTGCTTCTTCATCTTGGCAGCATCGGGATAGAGTTCAGTACGAATGCCTGCGGCTCGAACCTTGGCTACGACGGGCATGCAGTAAGCTGTTTCTTTCTCTCCGAAGTTGATGAAGAGCACCTGTGTGGTCTGGAGGGAGTCCTTGGGATAGAGGTCGAGGGCGTTGAGCACATCATAGATGCGGTCGACACCGAAGGAGATGCCTACGCCTGAGAGTCCCGGCATGCCAAAGATTCCTGTGAGGTTATCGTAGCGTCCGCCACCTGAGATGCTGCCCATGGGAGTATCGAGGGCTTTCACTTCGAAGATGGCACCCGTGTAGTAGCTCAGTCCGCGGGCCAGGGTGAGGTCGAGCTGCAGCTCATTGTGCAGGCCCGTTGCGACAGAGTCGCAACAAGCGGGACAGAGCATCGAGAGGATGTAGCGAGTTTCCTCTACGCCCTTGAGGCCAGTCTCGCTGTCTTTGAGCACCTCGGCGATGGTGTTGAGCTTCTCTTCGTTTGTTCCTTCGACCAGGATGATGGGTTGCAGCTTTTCTATCTGAGCCTCGGTGAGTCCGTCTTCGCGCAGCTCGGCATTAACATTGTCGATGCCTATCTTGTCGAGCTTGTCGATAGCTACGGTGATGTCGACAATCTTATCGGCAGCGCCGATGACTTCGGCAATGCCTGTGAGAATCTTGCGGTTGTTTATTTTGATTTGTACACGCACGCCAAAGCGAGTGAACACGGTGTCTACTATCTGCATCAGCTCTACCTCGTTGAGCAGCGAGTCGCTGCCTACGACATCACCGTCGAACTGATAGAACTCGCGGTAGCGCCCTTTCTGCGGACGATCGGCACGCCACACGGGCTGCACCTGATAGCGCTTGAAAGGCAGCTGCAACTCCTCGCGGTGCATCACCACATAGCGGGCAAAGGGTACGGTGAGATCGTAGCGCAGTCCTTTCTCGCATAGCTTGGCAGCCAGACGGAGCGTGTTGCGTTCAGTGAGTTCCTCGTCGGTGACCTTCGACAGATAGTCACCGCTGTTCAGAATCTTGAAGAGCAGCTTGTCGCCCTCTTCACCGTATTTGCCCATGAGCGTCTGCAGCGTTTCCTGTGCAGGTGTCTCAATCTGTTGGAATCCATACAGCTCATAGACTGAGCGGATGGTTTGGAAGATATAGTTGCGCTTGGCCATCTCAACGGGGCCAAAGTCGCGTGTTCCTTTAGGAATTGATGGTTTCTGTGCCATTACTTTCTTTCAATGGTTTGTTCGCGGTCGGGACCGATGGAGATGATACAGATGGGTGTTTCGAGTTGTTCCTCAAGGAACTTGATGTAGTCCTTGAACTGCTGCGGGAACTGCTCTTCGCTGGTGAAGCGGGTCATGTCGGTCTTCCAACCGGGTAGCTCCTTATAGACGGGCTCGATGCCTTCCTCGATATTGTAGGGGAAATAGTCTATCTGTTGACCGTTCTGCTTGTAAGCCACACACGCCTTGATGGTGTCAAACTGGTCGAGCACGTCGCTCTTCATCATAATGAGCTTCGTTACGCCATTTACCATGATAGAGTAGCGCAGGGCTACAAGGTCAATCCATCCGCAGCGGCGCTCGCGGCCTGTCACGGCACCATACTCATGGCCGAGATCACGGATTTTCTTGCCTGTCTCATCGAAGAGCTCCGTGGGGAAGGGACCGGCACCTACACGGGTGCAGTAGGCTTTCATGATGCCATAGACATCACCGATCTTGTTAGGACCGATGCCCAAGCCTGTGCATGCTCCAGCACAGATGGTGTTCGAGGATGTGACGAAGGGGTAGGAGCCGAAGTCGATGTCGAGCATGGTGCCTTGAGCACCTTCGCACAGCACGCTCTTGCCCGAGCGCAGCAGGTTGTTGATTTCGTGCTCAGAGTCTACGATGGGGAACTGGCGCAGGTATTCCACTCCTTCCAACCATTTCTTTTCCACCTCGGTGATGTCGTATTCAAAGCCCAGCGACTTCAGTATGGCTTCGTGGCGGGCTTTTGCTGCCCCGTATTTCTCCTCGAAGTTCTCCAGTATGTCGCCTACGCGCAGACCCACACGGCTCACCTTGTCGGTATAGGTAGGTCCGATGCCCTTGCCTGTGGTACCCACCTTGTTCTTGCCTTTTTGTGCCTCGTAGGCAGCGTCGAGTACGCGGTGGGTAGGCATGATGAGGTGCGCCTTCTTTGAGATGTGAAGGCGGTTCTTCAGTTCGTGGCCGCTCTGCTCCAATGCTTTGGCTTCCTCCATGAAGAGGTCGGGAGCCAGAACGACACCATTGCCGATGATGTTGACTTTGTTACCCTGGAATATACCTGACGGGATGGAGCGCAGCACGTATTTCTGTCCTTCGAACTCGAGCGTATGTCCTGCATTGGGACCGCCCTGGAAGCGTGCCACCACGTCATAGCGAGGGGTCAGCACGTCGACCACCTTGCCTTTTCCTTCATCGCCCCACTGCAGTCCGAGCAGGACGTCAACCTTACCTTTATTCATTTTTGTGTCTTGTTAATTTTGTTTCTTCTTCTGTCTTGTGATGACAGCCTGACAGGTGGAGCAGATGCCGTAGATATAGAGCGAATATCCATCCTTACGGAATCGCTTCAGGTGCAGTTCGTCGATGGCCTCAGTCACCTCGGGCGTTTTTATCTCGGTTACTTTTCCGCACACCGTGCATATCTGATGGCAGTGGCTGTCGCCTTCATAGCAGGCTTCGTATTTTGTGGAGCCTTGGAAACGGTGACGTATGACAAGCCTCACTTCCATGAACAGGTTGAGCGTGTTGTAGAGCGTTGCCCTGGAAACGGGAAACTTATAGTCCTCGTTCATCTTTGCTCCCAGCTCATCGAGCGTGAAGTGTCCTTCCATGCCATAGATGGCCTTCAATATCGCATAGCGCTCGGGCGTTTTGCGATGATTGTTCATCTCCAAATAGTTGTCAAGTATGCGTTCTACAGCTTTGCGCACACTCTCCTTTTTTTCTGCTGTCTTCATAAACCGCACAAAATTACTCATTTTTTTGAAGAATGCGGTGCGATGAATGATAAAAAGTCTAAAAACAACCTTTCTTGGTCAACTTTCTGCATCTTTATTCAGAAACAGGACATCGTTGTATTCTGAGTTTGTAAGTATTGTCCTCATAGGCAATACGCATGACACTCACCAAATCGTCGTCTTCCTGTGGGTTAAGGATTTCTGTGAGTCTTAATGCCACATGTCCCATCGTGCGACGCAGGTTAATCTCCACGCAGGGGTGGAGGATGAACGAAGATGATTGCCGGGTGGTCACTATCATCATGTCGATACCGAAAAGGCCCGTGTATTGATGGCCGAGGATGTCGGCAAGCTGTAGGCAAATAGCCTGCTTCACTTCATCGAGCAGTTCCATAGGCAGATAGCGGCTCAGGACACGCCGCTTATGGTTTTCGGTGGCCAGCAGGTTGCCGGTATAGGCTCCGTTGTGTGTATGGAAGAGCGACAGACCCATATAGCTGATATGTCCCCTGCCGTCGGAACGGAACTCCATGCCGAAGTCTTTCACCTTATTATATAATGGTTCCACCATCACGCTGCCTTGATTGGCCAGGATGTTGCGCAACCATCCCGCATTTGAGTCGGACAGCTCACCGCAGACGAAGCGCACCCCTCTGCCGCTTGATGACCACGGGGCCTTGAGAACCAGCGGCTCTCCTTTCTGCAGTCTGAGCTCCACTTCCTCCATTGTGTGGCACTCCTCGGCCTCGCCAGTCAGTTCCGGGCGGTGAAGGGTCTGGTGCAGTTGGCTCAGCAAGTGGGCCGATGTGCGTCTGTGCGACAGTTGGCGGATGACGGCAAGCTGCTGTGGGGTAGGGAGCTGTTCAGACTTCACACCTTTCCGTATGAGCAGGGAGCGAAGAGCCATATTCCACCCCCAGGGCTCTACTGAAAAATCCTCTTGGGCACTTTGAGATTCAAACAGGGCAGTTAGACGGTCTAACAGGGCAGTTTGAGCCTCTAACTGCCCTGTTTGTTTTTTGCTGTGAAAAAGCCGTGCCAGACGGGCTTCCCCTTTACGTACCTGTTCCTCGTCGTCCACCAGCACCACATCGCCCTCTTTGGCCCATAGGGCTGGCAGCCATCCCAAGTCATGACGCAGCTGACGGCCGGCGTGGGGTGAGGTGAAGTTCTCCAGTCCGGATGCCAGAGCCAGATCGTGGTCGGGGTTAAATATATGCAACGTCATCGTCCTACTTGGATGAATTATTTTCAATGGTTCTTTCTCCTTCGTTAATGCCTTAACAAGGTGGGTTCAAAACAGTTGCAAAGTTACGAAAAAAGCTTGTAAAAGCGAAGCGATTTTGGAAGATTAATGCTAATTTATATAACAAAGCCGTGTTTTCGGTTGTGCTCTTTTTGGCTCATTTGTTTGGAAGTATCAGGATAATTGGAGAGGGTAATAGCTTTCTCCGACTCCAACTTTTTTAGACTTTGAGAGAGATAAAGTACTAAGAAAAAAATGAAGAAAGGGTGACAGGCTGACATACCCCCAGTAAATAAAGGGAATGCAGCGTATAAAGGGTGACATAGGGTGACATGAGGGTGACACGTGATTGCGTCACTCTCGATGAGTGATTGCGTCACTCACGCATAGAGATTGACGCAAACGCTATGCGAGGTTGACGTTTGGACAAAATTTCAAAATTTTTCTTGGAAATTGCATCACGTTTCAATATTTCTCCTTATCTTTGTTGTTAGTAATCAATAACACAACTAACCTTAAAAGTAAATCTTATGAATATTCCACTTGTGTTTTGGCTCGTGCCTATCGCTTCTGTCGTGGCATTGAGCATGGCGTGGTTCTTCTTCCGTCAGATGATGGCGGCCGACGAAGGTACGCCTCGTATGAAAGAGATTGCACTCTATGTGCGCCGTGGTGCTATGGCTTACCTGAAACAGCAGTATAAGGTGGTCTGCATCGTCTTTGTGGTACTCTGTGCCCTGTTTGCCTTCATGGCCTACGTACTGGAGGTGCAGAACCCGTGGGTACCCTTTGCTTTCCTAACGGGTGGTTTCTTCTCGGGACTGGCAGGCTTCTTCGGCATGAAGACGGCTACCTACGCTTCTGCCCGTACGGCTAATGCTGCACGCGAGAGCCTGAATGCTGGCTTGAAGATTGCCTTCCGCTCAGGTGCCGTTATGGGACTCACGGTGGTAGGATTGGGCTTGCTCGATATTGCCATCTGGTTCGTTGTACTGAACCACTTCGATGCCGACGGCCTCATTTCCATTACCACCACGATGCTGACCTTCGGTATGGGTGCCTCTACACAGGCGCTGTTTGCCCGTGTGGGCGGTGGTATCTATACGAAGGCTGCCGACGTGGGTGCCGACATCGTGGGTAAGGTCGAGGCCGATATTCCTGAGGACGACCCGCGCAATCCGGCAACCATTGCCGATAACGTGGGCGACAACGTGGGCGACGTGGCTGGCATGGGTGCCGACCTCTACGAGAGCTATTGCGGTTCAGTTCTGTCTACGGCTGCCCTGGGTGCATCGGCCTTTGCAGCAAGCGCTGCAGACGGCATGCAGCTCAAGGCGGTCATTGCCCCGATGATTATTGCGGCCGTGGGCGTGTTCCTCTCGCTGCTCGGCATCTTCCTCGTCCGCACCAAAGAGGGTGCCACGATGAAGAACCTGCTCCATTCACTCTCCGTAGGAACAAACGTCAGCGCCGTGCTGATTGCTGCCGCCTCGTTTGCCATTCTCTATCTCTTGGGTGTCGAGAACTGGTTGGGACTGTCCTTCTCCGTTATCTCTGGTCTGGCTGCTGGTGTCATCATCGGACAGGCTACCGAGTACTACACTTCCCACTCTTACAAGCCCACACAGCGTATCTCTGAAGCTGGTCAGACGGGTGCTGCTACGGTGATTATCAAGGGCATCGGCACGGGAATGATTTCTACGTGCATCCCTGTCATCACCATCGGCGTTGCCATCATGCTCAGCTATCTCTGTGCCAACGGCTTCGACCTCTCTATGTCATCCGCTTCTTTGTCGCATGGCCTTTATGGCATCGGCATTGCTGCGGTTGGTATGCTTTCCACACTCGGTATCACGCTGGCCACCGATGCTTACGGTCCCATTGCCGATAATGCCGGTGGTAATGCCGAGATGTGCGGACTGGGTGAAGAGGTGCGTCATCGTACGGATGCCCTCGACGCATTAGGCAACACCACCGCTGCTACGGGCAAGGGCTTTGCCATTGGTTCGGCTGCCCTTACGGCGCTCGCCCTCCTTGCTTCGTATATCGAGGAGATAAAGATTGCTATGGCCCGTGCCGGACAGACGCTGACGAATGTGGCAGGCGATGTTATCTCGGCTACCGATGCTACCATTCCCGATTTCATGAACTACTTCCAGGTGAACCTCATGAACCCGAAGGTGCTCGTCGGTGCTTTCATCGGTGCGATGGCAGCTTTCCTGTTCTGTGGTATGACGATGGAGGCTGTAGGACGTGCGGCTGAGAAGATGGTACAGGAAGTGCGCCGCCAGTTCCGTGAGATTGCCGGCATCCTTGAAGGAACTGGAACGCCCGACTACGGCCGCTGCGTGGAGATTTCCACCCGTGCCGCCCAGCATGAGATGATTATTCCTTCCGTCCTTGCTATCATCATCCCCATTGTGGTAGGTATGGTTCTTGGCGTGGCAGGAGTGCTTGGATTGCTCGTTGGCGGATTGGCCGGCGGCTTTACTCTCGCCGTCTTTATGGCTAATGCCGGAGGCGCTTGGGACAATGCCAAGAAGAATATCGAGGAAGGCAACTTCGGCGGCAAGGGGTCCTTTGCCCATAAGGCATGTATTGTAGGCGATACCGTGGGCGATCCCTTCAAGGATACCAGCGGCCCGTCGCTCAATATCCTCATCAAGCTCATGTCGATGGTCAGCATCGTGATGGCTGGTCTCACCGTAGCCTTCTCGTAAAGAAAGATGTGTTTCGGTAAAAACAAAAAGAAAAGGAGCGTCAAGTGTGGCGTTCCTTTTCTTCTGTGATTCGGTTGGGGCTCGAACCCAAGACCTACTGCTTAGAAGGCAGTTGCTCTATCCAGCTGAGCTACCGAACCAACCTTGCTGTTTTTGCAGCTGCAAAGGTAGCTGTTTTTTTGATAATAACAAAATTTTATGCCTTAAATCTTATGTAAGCGCGGTCGTCGAAGGAGTTGTAGCCTTCAGCAAAAGCTTTGGTAGCCTTGAACTCACCAATGTTCAGAGGGTCGGTTTCACGTTGATGAGCCAGACGGCTTTCAGAGGCTTCGAGCGTAGGCTCAAGGAAGGGATAGCCATCAGAGGCAAGGACCACCTCCCAGGGCTGGAAGTCGAGGGTAAGAATGCGGACATGCTGCTCAGGGATGGGGAATCCGTCGATGACAGCATAGGTCTTGTTCTGGTTCTTCATCGTCTCGAGCATGTGGGGGATAATGGCCCTTCTGGCAGTGTCGTCGGTAAGGAAATGATCGTGAGGAAGGGGCGAGGCGTTGATGATGGCTGCGCGCTGTTCGGCCAGCTCCTGTTCGTAGGGCTTGGGGTTGTCGAAATACTGGGGCTTTGATACGGTCTCCTGGCCTATAGGGGAGGGTATAAGCAGGCATTGGCAGTCGCCAATCATCCATATCTCCCGCCTCACACGACTGAAGACGATGCATGAAGCCGTGAGCCGTTCTTCGGGATGCTCGAAGAGGTGCTGTAGCTGGGATTTGCGATAGTGCTTGGCGATAGCAGCCGATGCGCCTGTGTAGAACTGATGGCAGGAGATGTCCTTCTTTGACTTCTTGATAAAGCTGGAAACAATCTCCATAGCGTAGCGGCCATTGGAACGGAAAAAGCTATATCGGCGGTCGGTCTTGCTGGTAGATCCATCGATGACGGCTATGAAATCATCGGTGACGACGATTCCGTCCTCGCTTTTCTTGGCGGGGTTCTTCGGGACGATGGCTTGTTCGAGAATTTGCATGAGGGTAGTGGGGTTTGGGGGAATTGGGGAACAGGCGACCGATGAGGTCTGGGCGGCCGATACGTCGGAGCGACTGCTCGATACCCCGGCGCTCTTCGGGTTTATACCAGAAGAAGAACTGGCGCTGGGCCTGTTTCTCATGAGGGGTCTTGGCAGAGAAAACAGGCTCGAGGGTGTAGGGGTCATAGCCCGTGTACCACATCTCTGTGGCGATGGTCATCGGGGTGGGGGTGAAGTCCTGCACCTGTTCCAATTGGAAGTCAAGCTGCTTGGTGAGTACGGCCAGTTCAGCCATATCTTCCTCATGACAGCCTGGATGGGATGAAATGAAATAAGGAATAATCTGCTGGTGAAGATTCTCCTCTCGGTTGATGCGATCGAAGATGCGCTTGAACTGCTCAAACTGTAGGAATGGTGGCTTGCGCATGAGCATCAGTACACGGTCGCTGGTATGCTCAGGGGCAACCTTCAGACGACCGCTTACATGGTGGCGAATCAGTTCGCGTGTGTATTCCTCAGCAGAGCGGTTGGCAACCTCGTCCTTACCTCTATATAATAGCAGGTCGTAGCGTACGCCAGAGCCGATAAAGCTCTTCTTTATTTCGGGCAGGGCATCGACGGCACGATAGATGTCGAGCAGTTTGGAGTGGTTGGTGTCCAGATTAGGACACACCTGTGGATGAATACAGCTGGGGCGGCGGCACTTCTCGCAGGCTTTCAGGTTGCGCCCGTGCATGCCGTACATATTGGCTGAAGGAGCGCCAAGGTCGCTCAGATATCCTTTGAAGTCGGGCATCTGGGCTACCTGCTTTACCTCTTTCAATATACTCTCTTTGGAACGACAGCTGATGAACTTTCCCTGATGGGCAGAGATGGTGCAGAAGGCACAGCCGCCAAAACATCCTCGGTGGATGTTGACGGAATGTTTGATCATCTCGAAGGCAGGAATGCGCTTGCCTTTGTACTTCGGATGTGGCTGACGTGTGTAGGGTAGGTCATAGGAGGAATCAAGCTCCGAAGTGGTGAGTGGAGGGTAGGGCGGATTGACGACAACGGTGGCTCCAGCAATAGCATCGCTGGGAGAAGAATCCGATTCTGGCGAAAGGCGGAACAGTTGCCCTTTGAGGGGCTGGAGAAGCCGCTGGGCGTGCATCATGTTCGACTGTTCCTCAATATATCTGTAGTTCTCAGCCTCAGAACGCTTGTTGCGTAAGCATTCTTCATGACTGTGCAGAATGATGTCATTGCATGCAGGAACCATATTACTGGCCAGATAGACCGTCTGGGGAATGTCGCGGATGTCACTAATCTGCTCTCCTTCACTCAGCCGATGCGCCAACTCGGTAATAGGCTTTTCCCCCATACCGTAGATAATCAGGTCGGCTCCGCTGTCGCAAAGAATGCTGGGACGAAGACGGTCTTGCCAGTAGTCGTAGTGGGTAAGACGACGCAAGGAAGCCTCAATGCCCCCGAGAACAACGGGAACATCGGGAAACAGTTCCTTGAGAATCTTTGTGTAGACGATAGTGGGATATTCGGGCCGCATGTCGTGCCGGCCATCAGGGGAGTAAGCATCTTCTGAGCGAAGCCGGCGGGCGGCAGTATACTTGTTGACCATCGAATCCATACATCCAGGCGAAATGCCAAAGAACAGTCGCGGTCGGCCCAGCTTCTTGAAGTCGCGATAGTCGCCGTGCCAATCGGGCTGTGGAACGATAGCCACGCGGTAGCCATGTGCCTCGAGGGTACGCCCAATTACGGCTGCACCAAACGAAGGATGGTCCACATAGGCATCGCCCGAGAAGAGGATGATGTCTGCAGCATCCCATCCTCTCAGGTCCATTTCCTTTTTGGTAGTCGGCAGAAAGTCGGTGAGACGATACTCCATAAGAATAGGCTATGCCTCGGTGGCTTCTTCTTTCTCTTCGTCGGAATTCTTCCAGTTGATATAGAGGAGGACAAGCTGCTGGAGTCCGTATGCCTTCATGTTCTGATGATAGATGACATCGAGACAGAGGTTGAGCAGATCCTTGCTCTGTTCGATTCCTGACTCGATCAGGGCACGTACATTGAGTTTCAGCTTGTCAAGTACGGTCTCGTCGACGATGCCGTTAGAGTCGATTAGATCCCGGAAGAGCTGATAGTGCTCGATAGTTTCCAGATGGCGTTCACTCACTTCGATGCTTCTTGTGCCTGAAGCGTTTGCTTGTATCTTTGTCATATTTAAATTTTAAGATGTTTTTTGATGATTCATTTTAACAGGAAGTCCAGGATGCCTCTCATAATCGAGAAACGCCTATGCTCTTCTTTGATGCATTCCCAGGGGAAGCCCATCGTGAATGCCCTATAGTCGTTGCCTTTATAAGCTGTGGCCGCACTCGTTCCGTCACCATAGAGCATAGCGCAGAAGGTTTTGTCGGATGCAGGCATCAGCTCGTCGCAGGAAGTGGCTGCATAGTGGTTTTTCCCCAGATGATGATAAAAGTCGAAGGTGATGCCCATGCCTTTTATCGTTGCCGAAGGGTTACGGTAGACACCTGTATGCTGGCATTTCAGCACATTTTCCAGAAACACCAGTTCTTCGTCTGTTTTCATGTCGCGTCCCACATAGGAGCCACTGACCAGCAGGCATCCGCCTTGTGCAGTATACTGACTGAGGGCGTTCATCATGTCTCGGGGGAAAGCCTTGTAGGAAAGCAGACTATGTCCGTCGTCATACTCCAGACCAAGCGCTACGTCGACAAGGTTGTACCGATAGAGCGGCATGCGCGTGATAGCTTCCGACGAACAGCTTACGATGTTGTAGTTTCCTGCGGTAAAGATGGCCTTGGCATGAGTGCGAACATAGTCGAAGTCATTGCCAGCTATGAACATCCCTTTCATTTCAGAAGAGGTGTAGCCCAGTCCTGTAGTGTCTTCACGGCCAATATAAGCAGGATTGAAAGCCCGCTGACGGCCCAGTATACCACATGAACGGCCATAGGTGACACCAGCATCTATGTCGATGTCAAATCCATTGGCTGTTACTGCGGGGGAAGAGAGCCGATGGAACCCGTCGACCACACATATATTCTTGCTCTTGGCCGAACGATAGCATGCTGAGAGTATCTGGGAGGGGAAGCTTATGCCGCCCTCATTGACAGCAGCTATACGGAAGTGAACTAAAGTGTTGGGGCGCAGGCGTGTGGTAACGGCCGTCCCGTTGATTAGGGTACCGTTGTCAAAACCGCCATCACCGTCTGCAATATACAAGACATAGGCAGAAGGTTTTGCCGATGGTTCCTGTGGATCGTTTGTGGGAGTCCAACTGATACATACCTCACCCTTGCCGGATTCCGTGAAACTGATTTGAAAATTATGAGGAGTGAGAGGGGCAACGACATAGGGCTGGAGATGCTTCTTTGCCGTGAATTTCAGTAGCGTCTTATAGATGGAGCGAGCCAGGGTGAAACGGAAATTAGGATCAAGCCCGTAGCGCATATCGTTGAAGCTCTGATGGGAGAGGGTCTCAAGAATGGCTGACGGAACACGCGGTAGACGCGTTTCAGAATAGTTGCGGTCAAACACCTCACGGGGTGTCCATGTTCGATACTGATATTGGAGGTCGGCTGTAGTGTTGTCGAGCAGTTCGGAGGCCAGCTCCTTCGACATCTCGCGCGAGCGACCTGCTGCCAGGAGAGAGTCACCATAGTGTGTGGTGCAGATGGTCAGTGAACCATATATACCTTCGCCATTGGGCTTGTTATAGCCGGCATCGCTATGTATGGCCAGTGACAGTTCGATAGGAACGTTGCGTCCTGCAGAGTCAGGCGCATAGACAGAACCGCCACAGAGCTCGTTGAGCATCAGCGAACGGACATTGATGTCATCGGCATAGTCATTCTCTCCGTTCTTCGACGAATAAATTCTGTAGGGCATGCCAGCCCACTGGGCATAGTAGCGTGCTCCCTCTAGGCAGCGGGGCATGTTGCTGATATTGCCGCCACGCTCAATATTACCCATGCCGCCACCGAAACGTACGGCATCGGCACTTACAACACCTGTCTGCTGACTCTGGTTGCTCAACACGACACAGTTTCTCTCACTACAACCGGCATCGAACCGAAACGTCCCTAGATAGACCCATGTAGAACCACCCATCCGCTGGTTCACCCTGAACTCCGTCTTCTGTCCCTGATGCCATACCGTGTAGTGTGCATCGTCAATGCTTGAGGGCAAGGTCTTATAGCTTACGTAGACAGCATAGTTGTCGGTTTCAGGAAGATTGGGTTGATAGGTAGCAGTAGATATCTTGTGCTTGCTCTTTGTTGCTTCCGTCATCCTTGCCGTTCCTGCCTCGAAAGGATTCTCACCGTCATGATAAGTCCCTTCGTGTTGGGCGAACCCCACGCCAGGAGCATCTTTCCAACGGTCATGCGACTCAGACTCCGAATAGAAGGATGTAAACGAGTAGTCGTTGTCGACGATTACCTCATGTGGTTGCCAGTCGCGCTCGCGTGGAGAAAAAACGACGGCTCCTGCATTCTCGAGCATTGGCATGAGGTAGGGGACGACGATGGTCTGTGTGAAGAGGTCCTCACAGGTGGTGTAGAGTGGGGGACGCTGCCATCTCCATTTGTCACGATTAATATCATAGAAATAGCCATGAGAGGCCCATAGTGCCAAATGGCGACCTTCCATGCCTTGAGAAATCGTATAGGGACGGGAAACGTCTTTCACCCAAGGTTCTCCCTTGTGCTCACATCCCTCCCAGTCGATGGGCTGAGCCGAGAGTGTAGAAAGGATCAACGGAGCGATAAAAGACCCTATTCCAAAGAGGATAGTCTTTAATAGTCGGTTCATTCTTTATACATTCCCGATAGAGAACAGCTCGGGATGCTTGCCTTTGAAGTCCTTGAAATAGAGTTTTATTTTACGCATGTCCTCCTCAACATTGCCCGTGGGGATAATCGTTTTAGTACACTGAATCAGCTTGCGCTCATAGTCGAGCCCATAGAGAAGTATGGGAATACCTGCTCCCAGGGCAATGAAATAGAATCCCTTTTTCCATTCTTCTACAAGCGAGCGAGTTCCTTCGGGAGTGATGCACAGATGGAATGTGCTGACCTGACGGGCCGTTTCGGCCATTGCATCAGTCATGCGTGTATGTTTCTGCCGATACACAGGGATGCCCCCCATCTTACGGAAGATAGGGCCCAACGGCCAAAAGAACCATTCTTTCTTCATCAGGAAATTTGACCCAAGTCCTGTTGCTCCGTTATATAATTGTCCTATAACGAAATCCCAGTTGCTGGTATGAGGAGCAAGGCAGATAATATATTTGTCGGGGTGGTCTTCTGTTACTTCAGCTTTCCACCCCATTTGTTTGTACAACAGCCAATTACAAAATCCTTTCCACATAGGATAAACAAAATAATAATGATTAAAGGTTATTGATTTGGTCTACCACCTCAGTAACCTGCGACGAGAACTGCTGACGAAGATTCATAAAGTATTTCTTTGCAGGCATGCCTGATTCCGGATGTGAAATCCGACAAATGAAATCAGCCTGCATACGGATAATGGAGAAAAGCAGAGCTTCTGCGTTATCCTTGTGCCTCTCGGCACCATACAAAGAAGCGGCAATACACTCGGTGAACAATTCTTCACAAATCAAATTAATGCCGCGCTTCAGCGATCTTTTGTTAGCCATATGTCTTGATATTAATTGTTTGCTTGCCAAAGATAGGCAAAAAATCTGAAATGACAAGCGCTATATTCAAAAAAAAACTTAATTGTAATTATTTTACAATTATAATAAGTATCTTTGCGTCTCGAAAACAATTATTCATTAGTTTAAATCATATTTTTAGAACTATGCAGAAAAGCGCATTGCAGGTGGCCAGATCCGCCTATCAGCCCAAACTGCCGCGTGGCTTACAGGGCGCAGTGAAAGTGCAGGAGGGTGCTCCTACACAAAGTGTTGACAACCAGGAAGAGATCAAGGCCCTCTTCCCTAATACCTACGGTATGCCGCTCGTAGAGTTCGTTCCCGGTGAGGAACAGAAGCACGAGCCGATGAACGTGGGTATTATTTTGTCTGGTGGACAGGCACCTGGCGGTCACAACGTGATTACCGGTCTGTTTGATGCCGTGAAGAAGCTCAATCCCGCCAACCGCCTCTTCGGTTTTATCCTGGGGCCTGGCGGTCTTGTTGATCACAACTACATGGAGCTGACAGCCGACATCATCGATGAGTACCGCAACACTGGTGGTTTCGATATGATTGGCTCGGGCCGTACCAAGCTGGAGAAGGTAGAGCAGTTTGAGAAGGGTCTCGAGATTATCCGTGAGCTGGGTATCAAGGCTATTGTCATCATTGGTGGCGACGACTCTAATACCAATGCCTGCGTGCTGGCTGAATACTATGCTGCCAAGAACTATGGCGTTCAGGTGATTGGTTGCCCCAAGACCATCGACGGCGACCTGAAGAACGACCAGATTGAGACTTCGTTCGGCTTCGATACTGCATGTAAGACCTATTCGGAGCTTATTGGCAACATCGAACGCGACTGTAACTCAGCCCGCAAGTACTGGCACTTCATCAAGGTGATGGGCCGCTCGGCTTCTCACATCGCTTTGGAGTGCGCCCTGCAGACGCAGCCCAACATCTGCCTCGTCAGCGAGGAAGTGGAAGCCAAGGGTATGAGTCTTGCCGAAATCGTTGACTACATTGCCAAGGCTGTTGCTGCCCGCGCTGCCGATGGCAACAACTTCGGTACCGTCATCATTCCAGAGGGTCTAATTGAGTTTATTCCTGCCATCAAGAAGCTCATTGCCCAGCTGAATGACGTGCTGGCTTTGCCCGAGGCTAAAGAAATCAGTCGCGACGAGCAGGTCGACTTCGCCAAGAGTCACCTCACTGAAGAGAATCTGGCCGTGTTCAACAGCCTGCCCGTAGGCGTTGCCCGTCAGCTGGCTCTCGACCGTGATCCTCATGGAAACGTTCAGGTGTCGCTCATCGAGACCGAGAAACTGCTCTCAACGATGGTTGCCCAGAAGTTGGAGAAAATGAAGAAGGAAGGTACCTACAAAGGCAAGTTCGCTACTCAGCACCACTTCTTCGGCTATGAGGGCCGTTGCGCAGCTCCTTCAAACTTCGATGCTGACTACTGCTACTCGCTCGGTGCTAGCGCTGCACAGCTCATCGCTGCCGGCAAGACTGGCTACATGGCCATCGTAAAGAACACCACAGCTCCTGCTGCTGAGTGGAAGGCTGGCGGTGTGCCCATCACAATGATGATGAATATGGAGAAGCGTAACGGTGAGATGAAGCCTGTTATCCGCAAGGCTCTCGTAGAGCTTGATGGCGCTCCCTTCAAGGAATTCGCTGCTCATCGTGATGAGTGGGCTCGTCAGACGGCCTACGTCTATCCCGGTCCCATCCAGTACTGGGGACCCACTGAGGTGTGCGACCAGCCCACACGTACGCTGGCACTGGAGCAGGCCTAATAGGGTTCGTTATATCTAACCTTTTTGCAGAGTCGTCGAGTTTGTGATACAAAATCGACGACTTTGTTTTTTTTGCAAATTCGAGGGCTTTGTTTCTTGCAAACTCGAGGGCTTTGTGAACGATTCTACTTTACACTTGATTCAACGGTGCAATAGATGTTAGTGTATCATTAAGTCAATTTATTCGTCGCTTGCTTTCGTCCAACCGCGACTTGGATGAGAGTAGCCGTCCGCTGGTGCCGCTGCACCGTTTCGTCATTCAGCGTCTGCATTTGCGTCGACTGCTGCGCGCGTTTCAGTCAACCGCGATGAGCGCTTTCCTTGAACTGTTGCAAAGGTACGACATCGGCATTGCGGTCTACGAATAATAACGAAATTTTGAAGATGCGCGGTCATGATGGTCATGGTCATTTTGGTCAAAATCGAAAACGGATTGTGTCAAAACCGCCACTATAATATAAATATTCTATTTATATATAGTGAGCAATGACCGCGTTCCCGAAATCGAAAATGACCATTTTGACCATGACCAAATGACCACATTTTTACAGGAAACTGACTTCTACAAGGCGTTTGGCAAGGCTCTTGGAAGTGGGGGTGCCTATAATGGTGACACGCTCGCTGGCCTTTTCGCTGTCGCTGCCGTTGTCGCATGCCCAGCTTTTCTTGCAGGAGGCGTAGAAATAGCCGCCGCTGAGGATGATGCCTGTATCGCTCTTCACGGCCTTTGGTTTGCCTACAACAGCTTTTGTATCTGTGGTATTCACCGTCATGCTGCCACCGCTGACCTCGATGTTCTGTGAGCAGTTAATGCCCTTGCCGCCATCACCGTTGCTGGTAATAGTCAGCGTACCGGCTTTCATACTGAACAGACTGTCACAGCGGATGCCGGCACATGAAGTGGTGTCGCTGATGCCGTCGACGGTCTCAATCTTGCAGTCGCCCGAAGTGGTGATAGTTGTAGTGCCACCATTGAAGGTGGTAAACGAGTCGTTCTTGATACCGCGTGCTCCGTCGGCTTTCACGTCAATATTGAGAATGCCGCCTGTGATGGTGAAACCATCGTTGACTTTCACACCGTTGGTGCCTGTAGCGGCCACGTTGACACTTACCGTTCCGCTTTCGAACACCACGTAGTCATCGCTGGCTATGCCATTCTTGGCGTTTCCGTTGACGGTGAGCATGCCGCTGCCGCCAAAGTATATCTGACCTTCGCTGAAGAGCGTGGCCTTCTGGTCGATGGTGTCGCCATAGGCGGTGAAGGGGTTGTCGGCATAGGCGGTACCGTCGGTCAGCGTGTTGTCTGTGCCTGTTGCCGTCAGTACGTAGAATGCCTTGCTACACTGGTTGTTGATGGCAGGACCGATAGGGTTGGTGATGTTCACTCCATTCAGGAGAACGCCCAGCTTTTTCCAACTATGGATGAGCAAAGAACCATTCTGAGTGGTACCGCTGAGTGTCAGCAGTAGGAATCTATTTGTGTTCGAGCGTACGGTGACGTTGGCACCGTCGATGCTAACGAAATTGCTTGCGTCGCCTGTCACGGTGGCTGTTGCGCCATTGTAGGCAATCGCAATGTGAAGGGTGTCGGTATCGGAGCGGTCGGCAAAGTCGTTGTCCCAGTCGTATTTGTCGTCGTTGACGCAGGCCGTAGCGGTCAGCGCCAGAAAGAGGTATGCTATTAGTTTCTTCATCGCTCCTTAGAATTTGTATTTATAACTGAGACCTATGAGCTGACTGTTCACGTCGTTGTCGTCATCGTCGTCGCCGTTTACCTTCTGGAAACGGTAGGTGAGGGCAAAGGTGTGCTTTTTCCTGTATTTGTAGTCCACGCCCACCTGATAGCGCATCTTCTTAATGCCGCTCTTGTCGTTGAACATCTCGATATTGGCGAATGGATCGAATTTCCAGTGGGGGATGTCGTAGCCCAGTTGCAGACGGCTGCGCAGCATGTTCTTGCCTTTACCCTTGACGGCTTTCCAAGTCTCGTTGTCGAAATCGTACTTCTTATTGTCGGCCTGCGGACGGTAGGTGTACTGCCAGCGCTCTCGGAGCGAAATGCTCAGACGGTTCCAAGTGGCGCTTCCCGTAAGGCTGACATTGAAGCGATGGCGTTCAGCCCAGTAGCTGGGTGTCCATTTGTTGGGGCGCAGACCGTCACTCTTCAGGTCGAACTCTTCCTGATTGTTGTAGTCGAGGAAGGTATAGCCGGCTGAAGCCTTCAGCCCCTTGAAAATCTTGTATTCGGCATTAATGCCAACCGACCAGCGGTCGGCTGTGCGAGCGTTGTTGCGTGTGCGCACTTCGGCCTCGGCACTTACATTCCATTTTGACGAGAGCTTCTTTTCTGCCCCCAGTTCATACCACATACCGAAGTCCGATTGCGCCCTGACATGGCTGATGAACAGCGAACAGTGAATAGCGAATAGTGCCAGACTGCAGACCTTTACAATTCTCTCCATTGTGATTTTCTTACTGTGAATTGACCATCGACAGAGTTGGAGATAGTGTCATCATAGGTAACACGTAACACCACAGAGTCTTTCAGAAAGTCGATGCCTCCCACCTCTATATTCGTAATCTTCAAGCCAGTCCGTTCTTCCAGGTCGGCAATGAGCTCTTGGCGTTTCTCTGGCTTAATAAGCTCGATGCGGTCATACTGGATAAGCTTCTTGGCATGCACATGGAATCTGCGCTCACAAACGACAATTCCAGTAACGATAAGCAGGTCGACAGTCAGCAGTTCAATAAAATCCTCAGCCATTGCATGGACTACGGAAAGGCAGACGATGAGGAAAAGGTATGTCATCTCACGCACAGGCATTGTGTCGGTGCGGTAACGCATGATAGAGAAGATACCAAACAATCCCAGACCAACGCCCATCGTTGCCTTGCCTCGATCCATTCCCATCATGAAGTAGACAAGGAAGAAGATGGCCACCGTCATGAGCATGAAGGTAAAATAGAAATCATTACGATGACTTTTACGGTAGTAGAAGAAATGAATGATTCCCCAGTTTACTAAGATACAGATGAAGAATCTGATGAGGGTGCCACTGAATTCGGCTGAAAATAATGCTTCCATATTGTTTTTGTTATTGATATGACGTTTTTATCGGTTAGTATTCAATTTTGTTCAGAATCTTTTCCACATCCCTCAGCTTGGTCTTGAATCGGTTGACGTGAAGCCCGTTGTTTGTCATCGCTGCGCCCATGCAGTATTTGCTGAAGCCGTGAGGATGTATGCGCAGTTGTCTGAGCATCTCCAATACGGGTGAGAAGACTAGGCCGTCACGTTTCAGCTCTATGATAACCAAGTCTCCCATCTTTCGTTGAACGTCAGTCTGTATATTATTGAATTCCAGTGATGTATCGATTGTCAGGCGTTCAGTCTTTGCGCGGTTGACCAACGTGATTCTGTGAAAATAATTGTGCATGTGGGGAATGAGTGAATCTACGTCAAAGTGCAGATGCTCTTCAATAAATTTTCGTTTCGTCTCATCTTCCAGATTCATGTCTTCCACTTCTATGCGCTTCTTTTTGGTTCTCCCGTGATTGTTTTTTGTCTTTATCTCCATAAACTGAAGATTTGAGCTGACATAGGTGCGGAAACGGATTTTCTGCCTGTTTACATGCCCGGCCTGATGCTCTTGATACATGCCATAGGATCGAGTATCGAAATAAGTGGTGTCGTAGAGCATGTTGCGCTCTCCGTCGATAACCTGCGCGTAGTAGTCGCCCTGAGCCATAATGAGTAGCTTTTCCAGCATGGGTAGGGTAGTGACAAACTTTGTGTCTGTCCTGTTCATCAGTTTCACACTCTTCATTTCTGCCAGCGTTATAGGGGCAAACTCCTGAAGAATATTCTCTAAAGACATGCTCATAGCCGTATAGTTTTAGGCAAAGATAGGTAAGAAGAAGCGGCTTTCAAAACTTTTTCAGTGAATAGTCCTTCTTTTTCAGTAAATGCTATTTGTACTGTCTGAGTGCTCCAAGCAATTCGCTGTTCTCTGTACGGGTACCTATGGTGATGCGCAGGCAGTTCTCACACAACTGCACCCGCGTCCTGTTACGGACAATGATTTCCAGATCCACCAGATAGTTGTAGATGGACTGGGCATCAGTCATGCGTGCCAGGAAGAAATTGGCATCGCTGGGATATACCTGTTTGCAGATGGGCAACTGTCTAAAAGCATCCATCAGCTGACTACGTTCTTGCAGCAGTATAGATACCCATTGCTCAACCTTGTTTTTCTCTTTGATTATTTCAAGTGCTTTCTGCTGGGTCAGCAGATTCACGTTATAGGGGTACTTAACCTTATTGAACAGCGAGATAATCTCTTTCGAAGCGAAAGCCATACCAAGACGAATTGCTGCACTTCCCCAAGCCTTACTCATGGTATTGAGCACAATGAGATTAGGATATTTGTCGAGGTCATGACGAAGAGGCTTTTGATGAGAGAAGTCGCTGTAGGCTTCGTCAACGATTACAATCCCTGGAAATTCATTGATGACCTTCAGCATCTCGTCACGGTCAAGATTATTGCCTGTGGGATTATTGGGCGAGCAAAGCCAGATGATCTTTGTATGCTCGTCGCAGGCAGCCAGTATTTTCTCAGAAGAAAAGTTGAAGCGCTCGTCAAGTAATACAGGCCGGTATTCCGTCTCGTTGATGTCGGCACACACTTTATACATGCCGTACGTCGGTTCAATGGCAACCACGTTGTCTATGCCTGGCCTACAGAAGCAACGGTAGGATAGGTCGATGGCTTCGTCGCTACCATTACCCAGGAAGATATTCTCTACGTTGACTCCCTTCATTTCTGAAATGGCTTTCTTCAGTTCTTCCTGCAATGGGTCGGGATAACGATTGAGAGGGTCATTGTAGGGATTCTCGTTGGCATCCAGAAACACACGGGCTTCTCTACCGGCATACTCGTTGCGGGCGCTACTGTAGGGAGCCAGCGACCAGATGTTGGGTCTTGTTAGTTCTTTGAGTGGCTTCATTATTATCTTTTCTTCCTGTTTTTGAATTGCGTTCTTATTTCTTTCCCTTCACGTATTCCAGCCTTACCGTCATAGCTCGCTTATGAGCATCAAGCTGTTCGGCTTCGGCCATCAGCTCAACGGCGTGTCCAATGTGGCGCACACCTTCTTCCGTGAGGTGCTGAAAGGTTATCTTACGACAATAGCTGTCGAGATTGACGCCACTATAGGCAGTAGCATATCCGTGTGTCGGCAGGGTATGGTTGGTGCCGCTGGCATAGTCGCCAGCACTTTCGCAGGCATACTTGCCGAGGAACACGCTGCCGGCATTGACCACCTGTTCGGCCAGCTCTTCATAATTGCTTGTCTGAATGATAAGGTGCTCTGGGGCATAACAGTTAGAAAGAGCAATGGCTTCCTCCTTGTCTTTTACAAGGATTAACTTGCTGTTATCCAACGTTTTCGCGGCAATCTCCTTTCGGGGAAGCAGCTCCAGTTGGCGTTCTACTTCGGTCTTGACATTTCCCAATAGCTCTTCCGATGTGGTGATGAGGATTACCTGCGAATCGATACCGTGTTCTGCTTGTGAGAGCAGGTCAGCAGCAACAAATTCCGCATTGGCCGTCTCGTCGGCAATCACACAGACCTCGCTCGGTCCGGCAGGCATATCAATAGCCACATCGTGCAGGCTTACTTGCTGCTTGGCTGCCATAACATACTGGTTGCCAGGACCGAAAATCTTGTATACCTTTGGAACCGATTCTGTGCCATAAGCCATAGCACCGATAGCCTGAACGCCTCCAGCCTTGAAAATCTTGCTCACACCAGCCGTCTTTGCAGCGATGAGGATGGCAGGATTAACTTTTCCTTCTTTGTCAGGAGGTGTGCAGAGCACAATCTCCTTACATCCGGCAATCTTGGCAGGAGTGGCCAGCATAAGAACGGTAGAGAAGAGTGGGGCAGTGCCACCTGGAATATAAAGTCCTACACGCTCAATAGGTACGCTCTTCTGCCAGCAGCAAATACCAGGGCCGGTTTCTACTTTTCCACCATTGAAACGCTGTGCCTCATGGAATTTATGGATGTTATCGTGTGCCAATCGGATGGCTTCTTTCAGTTCTGAGCTTACAAGACTTTCTGCCTCTTGCGTCTCTAACTCGCTGACAGACAGCGATGAAAGGGAAATATGGTCAAACTTTGCTTCATATTCCTTCACCGCCTGATCACCGCGTGACTTTACGTCGGCCAGTACAGCAGCTACGGTGGCGTTTAGCTGAGAAACGTCCAAATGTGGGCGCTCGGTAATCTGTACCCACTCGTCTTTTGAGGGATATTTGATGATGTTCATTAGAGTATCATTTTTTCAATTGGAGTGACAAGAATACCCTGAGCTCCTATTTCCTTCAGCTTTCCAATGATTTCCCAGAAACGCTTTTCACCGAGCACGGTATGAACTGAGCACCATTCGTCGTCGGCAAGAGGTATAACTGTAGGACTCTTTAAGCCTGGCAACACAGAGATAATCTCTTGTAGACGAGCTTTCGGTGCATTCATGCGCACGTATTTCTTGTCTTCTGCCTGACGCACAGCCTCAAAGCGGAATAGCATTTGCTCAAGTACCTCACGCTTATCCTGTGACAAGTTTGGGTTACCAATGAGTAAAGCTTCACTCTCCATTACAACCTCTACTTCACGCAGGTTGTTGCTCACAAGGGTAGAACCGCTGCTCACAATATCGAAGATGGCATCTGCCAATCCTATACCTGGGCTGATTTCTACTGATCCTGTGATAACGTGTATCTCCGCATGAATACCATTCTTATCAAGGAATTTCTGTAAAATATTTGGATAGCTCGTAGCAATAGTCTTGCCATTGAACCACGTTAGCCCTTGATAGTCAATTTCCTTGGGAATGGCAAGTGACAGACGGCATCTGGAAAAGCCGAGACGCTTGATAATCTCAACTTCGGCACCTCGTTCGCAACACTCATTCTCACCAACGACTCCCAAGTCGGCCACTCCTGTAGCTACGCTCTGTGGAATATCATCGTCGCGTAGATAGAGTACTTCTATAGGGAAATTCTGTGCGGTGACAAGCAGGGTTCGTTTTGAAGAGGCCACTTTGATGTCGGCCTCGCTCAGTAGGTTCATGGTGTCGTCAAACAGACGGCCTTTTGATTGTACGGCAATTCTAAGCATGATAAATAAAAAACTGTGTTGAAATCCTCTTTGTATTGGTTTTGAGTTGCAAAAGTAAAAATAAAATCTCAATTATACAATTAAATATGCTTCTTTTCTTGTGTTCTTCGTCTAAATTCTGCACAGGTGATAGCAGTTGCAATAGCAACATTCAGACTCTCGGCAGAATCGCCTGTGTTATAGGAAGGAATCAGAAGGCGATGATTGACAAGCTTGCGGATGGAATCGGAGATACCGTTGCCTTCATTTCCCATAACAATAATGCCATCGTCTGACAGTTCCTGACTGTAGATGTCCGTCCCGTCAAGCAGCGTTCCATAGACAGGTAATTGTGTGTGCGCAAGCGTCTCATGAAGGTCACAATAGCTAATATGAACGTGGGCGATACTTCCCATTGTTGCCTGTATCACTTTAGGATTCCACGCATCGACGGTGTCAGAGGAACAATAAATGTTTCTGATGCCAAACCAGTCGGCAATACGGATGATAGTACCAAGATTGCCAGGATCTTGAATTCCGTCGAGAGCCAGACAGAGTCCTTGTGGCTGTGATACTTGTTGACCGTCAGGAATAGGAAAGATCGCTATAACATGCTGAGGATGTTGGAGAAAACTAATTTTTCGGAGTTCGTCTGAAGAAATAATTCTTAAGTTTGCTATTCTGCCATTTAGATTGGTATTTGTTTTAATCCATTCCTCGGTAGCAAAGATGCTTTCAGGACTATATCCAGACATGATTAAATCGCCAACGACTTTAGGACCTTCAGCTACGAACAAACCTTCGCGTTGCCTGTATTTCTTGAGCTCCAGTTGTTTTATCCGTTTAATATCATTTTTGCTAATCATACTTTTCATTATTTTGTTGCAAAGATACAAATAAAACTTTTTAAAACCTATTCTTTGAAACAATAAATGTTTGACTTAAACGCCACAAGTATTTGACTTAATCATTACTGGTGTTTGACTTAAACGCTCCTGGTGTTTGACTTAAACGCTGCAAGAAATTAACTTAAACTTTCAAAGACTTCAATTTAAATCAGAATCGGCATTATGATAAATAGGTTATATGCTTCTGTCATTTCTCTCCTTCTATCATCAAAACAGCGGAATTTGTGAATGTTGAATTGTTTAATCAAAAATCTTCAAAAAGATTGAGTGAGAAATCCTGACTTGAATTTTCTGGAGTAATTTCGTCATCCGATTCTTCTGATGACATTCTGATTTGATCTTTCATTTGCTGAAACTCCAACATCAGCTGGTGTGCATCTACTGATCGCTGTGTGTTAAGTCTATAGTAGCCGCGTTTACCCGTACTTTCAATAAGTGACTGTGGAGATTTTGAGTTCTTCAACAAATATTGCTGAACATACTGCCGAATCTCCTGCATATCAGGCTGATAGAAAAAAGTGCAATTTTCATTATAGAGGTGTTTGGTTAATGAAGAAACACTAATTCCTTGTTCGTCGACTTCTGTTAGAATCTGCAATATTTGTTTGTCGTATGTCATCGTAAGATGATACCTCAATAAAAGAATAAAACCTCAAAAAGGATAAAGGTTCAAGTACGTTTACCTAAAAAGCGCTCAAAAATAAAAAAAGGTCGGTAAAAAATAGATTACCGACCCTTTATAACGTAGAACTCAGTTTATGCCAAGACAACCTTGTTGTCGTCTGTGCTTAAGAGCTTACCCTCTTTGAAGAGCCAGCCCAGACCGAGCAATGTTTCTTCGCTTGAAATCTTTGCAGCTTTTGCAATCTCGCTAATCGAGAGAGCTTTCTCTGCTGCTGCCAGAGCCTGATACACATCTCCTGCCTTGAAGCCAATGTTCTCAGCATTGATAGCGAGAACGTTCTTTGCTGCGGCTTTCTTGGTAGCGGTTGTCTTCTTGGCTGCAGTCTCCTTAGTCTCAGTAGCAGCCTTCTTCGTTGTAGCTTTCTTTTCTGCCATAATTTTTTCTGAAATTAAAACACGTTGTAAAGTGGTTTCTTATTCTGAGTGCAAAAGTAATACTTTGTTCTTATCCAACTGACTGATACTTAGGCTTTTTTACGATTGATTGGCTTATTCTTGACGTAAGTCAATCTTTAATTGCAGTTCTTCCAACTGTTTGGGGTCTAATTCGCTTGGTGCATCAAGCATCACATCTCGTCCGCTATTGTTCTTTGGGAATGCAATGCAGTCGCGAATGCTGTCGAGACCAGCCATTAAGCTGACGAAGCGGTCGAGGCCAAAAGCCAAGCCTGCATGAGGCGGTGCTCCATACTTGAAGGCATTGATGAGGAATCCGAACTGAGCCATTGCGCGCTCGGGTGTGAATCCCAGAATCTGGAACATCTTCTCTTGTAACTTGCCATCATGGATACGTAGTGAACCTCCACCCACTTCTACCCCATTGCATACGAAGTCGTAGGCCACAGCACGGACTTTCTCGGGAGCAGTATCGAGCAAGGGAATATCATCGGGATTGGGCATCGTGAATGGATGGTGTGTAGCCATAAGCCGCTGTTCTTCATCGCTCCACTCGAACAGGGGGAAGTCAACAATCCAAAGACATACGAATTTGTCTTTGTCGCGCAGTCCTAAGCGGTCACCCATTTCCAGACGGAGGGTACAGAGCTGAACGCGTGTCTTGTTGGCATTGTCGCCAGAAAGGATAAGTACGAGGTCGCCGTCCTTTGCTCCCATAGCCTCTTTTACCTTCTGCCAAACCTCTGGTTCATAGCATTTGTCGATGCTCGACTTAACGGTACCATCGGAGTTGAACTTCACATAAACCAAGCCCTTTGCTCCAACCTGTGGGCGTTTAACGAAATCTGTCAGTTGGTCCAGCTGTTTCCTTGTATAGTCAGCACAGCCAGGAACGCAGATGCCGCCGATATAGTTGGCCTCATTAAATACGGGGAATGTTCCCGTACCCTTCAGCTGATCCATCAACTCTACGAATTCCATACCGAAACGCAGATCGGGCTTGTCGCTACCGAAACGACGCATAGCCTCATGCCACGTCATGCGTTGTAGTGGCGGCAGTTCTATGCCGCGGACTTCTTTGAACAGATGTCGGGCCAGGTCTTCGAACACTTTCAGCACGTCCTCTTGCTCTACGAAAGACATCTCGCAGTCAATCTGTGTGAATTCGGGCTGTCGGTCAGCGCGCAGGTCTTCGTCGCGGAAGCATTTCGCAATCTGGAAATAGCGGTCGAATCCGCTCACCATCAACAACTGCTTCAATGTCTGCGGACTCTGTGGTAGTGCATAGAACTGTCCCGGATTCATACGTGAAGGTACGACGAAATCGCGCGCACCTTCAGGGGTAGAACCTATCAGGATTGGGGTCTCGACCTCAATGAAGTTCAGGTTGTCTAAGAAATTGCGAATCAGGATGGTCATGCGGTGACGCAGTTCCAGATTCTTGCGGACAGCAGCACGACGCAGGTCAAGATAACGATATTTCATTCGGATGTCGTCTCCGCCGTCGGTATTGTCTTCAATAGTGAAAGGAGGTGTAAGGCTCTCGCTAAGGATGTTCAGCTTGCTGACGAGGATTTCGATGTCGCCAGTAGGCATCTTGGCATTTTTCGACTCTCGCTCGTTTACGGTGCCTTCCACCTGGATACAGAATTCACGTCCCAGCTTGTTGGCACGCTCACATAGCTCTGCATTGCTATCCTCAATGAAAACCAGCTGGGTTATTCCATACCGGTCCCGAAGGTCTACGAAAGTCATACCTCCCATCTTACGGGTGCGCTGCACCCATCCGGCAAGTGTCACCACTTTTCCGGCATCGGCAAGCCTGAGCTCACCGCAAGTTTTACTTCTATACATTGTTATTTTAGTGTTTTGTCGAATTTAGCTGCAAAATTAGTGATATTATTCGAAACTACGGCTAATCTTGGACAATTAATTTTAAAATAATGTCTGTTATTCAATAATTCTTTGTACTTTTGGACTGTGAAAATAGCAAACATCATTTTTATTTCGATATTGCTGTTCTTGACAGGTGTCGCTGAAGCCAGAGAGGCCGACTCGCTGGTGCTCAATCGTATGTTCAAGTATCAGCATATCTATCGCAGTAATGCTATCGACACTTTTTCTACTAATTGCTACACCCGGTATTTCTTCGACACGCAGCGTCGCAATTTTACGCTCTGGCTTATTCCTAACATGTACTCATTTGCCCGTGGTGAGCGTCAGAATGTGAGTGAGCAGTTTGGTTCCGTCAAGTTTGAGAACTTCGAGAATATCAAGGTTAAGAATTCCCTGTTCTTCACAACGGTTCCTCACAACGGGAAACCCTTGTCTGTCCTTAAGGAATTCTCTGTTCCGCAGCTCTACTCCACTACCCTATACGGTAATCACATCCTTTCGCCCTTCAATTCCGACAACAGGATCTATTACCGTTACAAGGTCGTCAAGAGGAATGTGAAGCAGGCAGTCATTGAGTTCAAACCCCTACTGGGCAACAACACTCAGCTTGTGAGCGGACAGGCCACCGTGCAGCTCTCTACAGGAAGAATTCTCGATGCGAGCATCTATGGCGAATATGACATGATCAACTTCCATACCATGTTTAATCAAGGTGGGGAGAAAAAGAATTCCAAGAAGATGCAGCCCATTACCTGTAAGACCGACATCGACTTCAAATTCTTGGGCAATCACATCACTTCATCGTTTGTGAGTGTCTATGATCTTCCCGACCTCCCTAAGTCAAAAGACTCGCTGCTGAGTGACCGTCGACGGTTGGACAAGATTCGCCCCATCCGGCTTACCAAGAGCGAACAGCGCGTGTTGGAACGCTATGATTCCATCCACTCTTCGAAGCAGGACACGACAGTCAATGATACGACAACCGCTGTCTTTACGCTAAGCACGCTGAAGAACATCGGCATGGACGTAGGAAGCTACTTGCTAAGGAGCCATAGTGCCGGCAACGACAACTTCTCGTTCAACCTTTCACCCATCGTCCAGCCGCAATATATCAGCTATAGTCCCAGTCGCGGCTTTTCCTATAAGATGATGCTATGGGCAGAGTACAATCTTGGCTCGAACAGCAATCTGAGGCTCACCCCTACCCTCGGCTATAACTTCAAGATTGATTATTTCTATTACCAGCTGCCTCTTCGCTACACATACGACAAGGCGAAAGACAACTACCTTGAGCTAAGATGGAACAATGGCAACCGCATAGCCAATTCGTCGGTTCTCGAGACTATTGAAGGAGAAATCGATGAACTGCCAGAGAAAGATAAGTACAACCTTACTGAGTTTGATGACAATCAGCTCAGTCTTATGAATAGTATTCAGCTGACCCGATGGCTTCGTTTTGAAGGAGGTCTGATGTATCGTTATCGCTATGCCGTCAACAAGGATTACATGCGCAAGTATGATCTTCCAGAGACTTACCGAAGCCTTGGTCCGAATATCAATCTCATCATGCAGCCCTTCCAGGACGGTCCTACGCTTAGCGTCAACACAGAGCATGCCTTGAAGCTCAAGGCTTTCCAGATGAGCTACGACCGTTGGGAGGCCGGACTTTCACAGATTATCCGCCTGCCGCGCACGCAGCTGCTCAATATTCATGTGGGTGGCGGTTTCTACACCAGCAGGAGCAACAACTACTTCATGACATACGCCAACTTCACTGAGAACTATCTTTCCGGAGGATGGGACGATGACTGGTCGGGCGAATTCCATCTGCTCGATTCCAGACTCTATAATCTGTCACGCTACTATATCAATTCGAACATCAGTTTCGACTCACCGCTTATGATGACATCCTTCTTCCCCTATATAGGACACTATATTGAACGTGAGCGGTTCTACTGGAATGGTCTGCTCATCGAGCACAGCCGCCCCTACTGGGAGTTGGGCTATGGCTTTACCACACGTTTCTTCTCTGCTGCATTGTTCGGCAGTTTCCTCGACTTCGGCTTTCAGGAGATTGGTGCCAAGTTCACCATAGAGCTGTTCCGCAGATGGTAGTTTCATTTATCTGAATGGTATGTCAAACACTACACCTCTTATTATATATAAGGCCAGTGCCGGCAGTGGCAAGACCTTCACTTTGGCTACTGAGTACATCAAGCTGGTCGTACGCAATCCACAAGCCTATCGGCAGATTCTTGCCGTGACCTTTACCAACAAGGCTACTGAGGAGATGAAGATGCGTATTCTCAGCCAGCTCTATGGTATCTCGAACAAGCTTCCTTCATCAAAACGCTATTGTGAAGCGATTTGCAGGGAACTCGATGCCACTCCCGAGTATGTGTCCAGGCAAGCCGGCATTGCCATGAGCAACCTGCTCCACAACTACAGCTATTTCCGTATCGACACAATCGACTCTTTCTTCCAGAGCATTCTGCGCAACTTGGCCCGCGAGCTTGATCTTACGGCCAATCTTACCGTTGGCCTGAACGACCGGCAGGTAGAGGAGCAGGCTGTCGACGAACTCATTGAGAACCTGTCGGCCACAGACCTCATGCTGCAATGGATTCTGAAGTATATCATGGAGTCCATTAGCGACGACCGCTCGTGGAACATCATCGGTCAGGTGAAGACGTTTGGGCGCACCATCTTCAAGGACTTCTACAAGGCTGAAAGCGCCAGGCTCTATGAGAGGTTGCGCACTCCCCATTTCATAGAAGACTATACTGCCCTTCTGCGTAAGACCCGCGACCAAGCCAGGCAACGCATGAAGGAGATTGGCGACGAATTCTTCTCCGTGCTTGAAGGGGCAGGCTTCACGCCCAATGACCTGTCCTACGGTACGAGTGGCGTGAGCGGCCTGTTCATCAAGTTGCGTAACGGTATCTTCGACGAGAGCATTCTCGGCAAGCGTATCTTAGATAGTATCGATGCTCCCGAGACTTGGTGCAAGAAGACCCATCCACAGCGCGAGGCTATCGTAGCGCTGGCCAACGGGCGGCTGGGTGAGCTGCTGCGCACGGCTGCTGAGGAGCAACCGTTGCAATGGAAGCTCTACAAGTCGGCCGACCTCACCCTACTCCACCTCAGTCAGCTGCGCCTGTTGGAGAGCATAGAGCAGAAGGTGCGTGAGCTCAATGAGTCATCGAACCGCTTCCTGCTCAGCGATACGCAGCAGCTGCTCCACGACCTCATTAAGGGAAGCGACTCTCCCTTCATCTTCGAGAAGATAGGCACCCAACTGGAACACATCATGATCGATGAGTTCCAGGATACCTCGACCGTGCAGTGGCAGAACTTCAAGGTGCTTCTTCAGGAGACGATGAGCCATAGTGGTACCGAGAACCTCATTGTGGGTGACGTGAAACAGAGCATCTACCGCTGGCGCAGCGGTGACTGGCGTCTCTTGGGAAACATCAGAGAGCAGTTCCCTCATGCCGACAAGCAGCTGGAGATCCGCACGCTCGATACGAACTTCCGCTCTTCGCGCTATATCATCTATTTCAACAATGCCTTCTTCAGCAAGGCTACCCAACTGGAGCAGGTCATCGCCTATGACGACGTGAAGCAGCAGGTGCCGGCCAAAAGAGGAGACGACGGCTATGTCAGCATATCCCTGCTTCCGGCCAAAGACTATCAGCAGGAGGTGCTCAACCTGCTGCTCTCGCAGATAGCCGACCTCATCGATGCGCATGTTCCGACGAGCGAGATAGGCATCCTCGTACGTTCAAACAATCTCATTCCGCTTATTGCCAACTTCTTCATGGAGGCTATGCCCCAGGTGCCTATCGTCAGCGACGAGGCTTTCCGCCTGGATGCCTCGCCTGCCGTGCAGACCATCATTCATGCCATCCGTTATCTGTCCAACGAGAACGACCTTTTGGCCAAAGGCTATCTGGCGCTCACCTATTCTCGCAGGCATCCCTATCTCGACTCACTCAACGACATGCTGCCCGAGGAGTTCGTGGCCCATTGCGATGAGCTGAGGAGCCTGCCCCTTTACGAACTGGCTGAACGGCTCTTTGCTATCTTCCACTTGCAGGAGATGGAAGGACAGAGCGCTTACCTCTGTGCCTTCTATGACAGCGTGGCCAAGTTCGTGAACGAGCAGACCACCGACCTGAGCCGTTTCCTCAAGGAGTGGGATGAGACCATCTCTTCACAGACCATCCAGAGTCCAGATATCAATGGCATACGCATCATCAGCATTCACAAATCGAAGGGACTGGAGTTCCCCTACGTGCTCATTCCTTTCTGCGACTGGAAGATGGAACATAACGACATCCTTTGGTGCCGGCCTTTGGAAGCTCCCTTCAGCGAGCTCCCCATCGTACCCATCGACTATAGTCAGAAGGGCATGAAGGGTACGGTATATCAGGCTGCCTACGAAGAGGAGCACCAACAGAACATCATAGACAACATGAACTTGCTCTACGTGGCTTTCACCCGTGCTAAGCGTGGACTCTACGTTATCGGCAAGCGTTCCTCAAAAGGCAACCGCTCGGCCATCATAGAACAGACGCTACCAGAGATTGTCGAACTACTCGAGGGAGCTGGGATTGAGGGATTGCAGAATGCCGAAGAACCGCTCGTCTTCGAGTATGGTGACTGGGCCGCAACCTTTGCTCTGAAGGAGGAGGAAGACACAGACAGGAAGCAGAACATCTTCCTTCGGCCAAGTCAGCCTACTGCTGTCTCGATGCAGGTCTTCGACCAGAAGGTGGAGTTCCGGCAGAGCAATGACAGTCGTAGGTTCGCGTTGATGGAAGACGATGAGCAGCTGCAGCAGGCCAACTACATACAAATGGGCAGCGTGCTGCACAACGTCTTCTCTACCATCCGTACGACAGCCGACATCGACAGCGCCCTGCAGCGCATGGAGCTCGACGGCATCCTCTATGACCGACAGCTGACGCGCGAGCGCATTGAGCAGATGATTCGCAAACGCATAGAGCATCCGCAGGTGGCCGACTGGTACTCCCCCCGTTGGACACTCTTCAATGAGTGTGCCATTCTGAACAAGGATCCGAAGACGGGACGTAGCTACGAGCGCCGCCCCGACCGTGTGATGACCGACGGCAAAGAGATGATTGTCGTGGATTTCAAGTTCGGTCGACCTAACGAGGACTATCATGACCAGGTGCGCGACTACATGCAACTGCTTGCCTCTATGGGCTATCAGAACATTCGTGGCTACCTGTGGTACGTCTATGCCAATCAGATTGAACCCGTTGAACCAAAAGTCCAGAGACAATGAAGACATTTCTGCAATATGTTGCCGAAGACCTTATAGGCAAGTTTGGCTACGACCTCTCACGTGTGGCTGTGGTTTTTCCCAACAAGCGTGCCGCCTTGTTCCTGAGCGACGAGCTGGCCCACCTGTCTGACAGACCAATCTGGAGTCCTGCCTACATCACCATCAGCGAGCTGTTCCGTCGGCACGCTGAGCGTCATGTGGCCGACCCTATCAAGCTGGTGTGCGACCTCCATCATTGTTTTACGCAGCAGACGGGTATCGACGAAACCCTCGACCATTTCTACGGCTGGGGACAGCTGTTGCTTTCCGACTTTGACGACATAGACAAGCACATGGCCGATGCCGACAAGGTGTTTGCCAACCTGCGCGACCTTCACGAGTTCGACGACGTGTCGTTCCTCACACAGGAACAGCGCGACATCATACGCAAGTTCTTCAGCAATTTCTCCGACAGCCACGACAGCGAGCTCAAGGAGCGCTTCCTGAAGCTATGGTCACACATGGCCGGCATCTATCATGCCTTCAACGAGCGGCTTGCCGAACAGCAGCTGGCCTATGAGGGAGCACTCTATCGCGAGGTGGCCCAGCGTGAAGACATCGAGTTTGAATACGCCCACTACGTCTTCGTGGGGTTCAACATGCTGCAGGAGGTGGAACAGCGGCTCTTCCGGTTGCTCCGCAATCAGGGAAAGGCTATTTTCTACTGGGACTTCGACCGCTACTACATGCCTGGGAAGAACGGTGACAGGGAGAACGAGGCCGGCCACTTCATAGCTCAGTACTTGAGCGAATTCCCCAATGAGTTCGACCGTGAGCGTGAGGACATCTACGGACATTTCTCTGCACCGAGAGACATCAGGTATATTGCTGCACCTACCGAGAACGTACAGGCACGCTATATCAGCACTTGGCTTAGCGAAGAGAAAGGCGAGCGGATAGATGCCGGTCGCAGGACGGCAATCGTGTTGTGTAATGAGGGACTTCTCCAAACCGTCATCCATTGTCTGCCGGGAGAAGTAGAGAAGGTGAACGTCACTACAGGCTACCCGCTCATTCAGTCTACGGCAGCATCGCTTGTCACGCTGTTGCTTGCACTTCAGACCAAAGGCTACTCACCGCAGCGCGCCACCTTCCGAATGGCTCAGATCAACGCGGTGCTCAATCATCCCTATGCCAAGTATATCTCCGGACAGGCAAAAGAGATATGGAAGGAGTTGCGAGAGCAGCATCTCTACTACCCTACCCCCGACGTGCTCTGTGTCGACGATGGCACACAGTTGCTCTTCACCCGTCACACCGACCACGAGCCATTGCTGCGCTGGCTTTGCGACATCGTTCAGCTGGTGGCCCGCGGATTGGAAAGCGAGAACAGCCAGACCGACCCTTTGGCCCAGGAATCGCTCTTCCGCATGTATACCTTGCTGAACCGGCTGATGGGCCTTGTGGCATCAGGCGACTTGAAGGTAGACATCGTCACCCTCCAGCGACTCATCAACCAGTTGGTTGCGTCGACCAGCGTGCCTTTCCACGGAGAGCCGGCCGAGGGACTACAGGTAATGGGCGTGCTGGAGACGCGCAACCTGGACTTCGACCACGTGCTGCTCCTGTCGTGTAATGAAGGCAACTTGCCCAAGGGCATCAAGGACACGTCGTTTATACCTTACAGTATACGCAAGGCATACGGCCTGACTACCATCGACCACAAGATGGCGATCTACTCCTACTACTTTCACCGCATGTTGCAACGGGCTGGCGACATTACCATCATGTACAACAATGCCACGACCGACGGACATACCAGCGAGATGTCGCGCTTCATGTTGCAGCTGATGGTTGAGAGTCCCCACCGCTTCCACTTCAACACCCTGCAGGCTGGACAGAAGCACGTACCCTTTGTTCCCAAGCCTGTCGAGAAGTCGGAGGAGGTGATGGCACGCCTCATGCAGTCATTCGACCCGAAGCTGAATGCGGAGCGCAAAGGGCCGCTGCTCACGCCTACGGCCATCAACAGCTACATGCGCTGCCCCCTGCAGTTCTTCTACCAATATGTGTGCCGCCTGCGCGAGAACGACGACAACGAAGAGGATGTCATTGACAATCGGCTTTTTGGCAATATCTTCCACGAGGCATCCCGTATTATCTACACCCGACTGACGGAGAAGAGCCGGCAGATTGTGGCACGCGACATTGACGAACTGCTGAAAGAGAAGAGCGAGATAGAACGTGCGGTAGATGCTGCCTTCCAGAAAGAGCTTTTCGGGTTGGACGGCAGTTCGGCCCCACGCGACATGAGCCGCAACTTCAACGGTCTGCAGCTCATCAACCGTGAGGTCATCATACACTATCTGCGACAACTGCTTACCGTCGACCGCCGTCTGGCACCGTTCTCCATCATCGGGCTGGAGTGCCTTTCAATGGCCACCATCGAAACGCCCCATATCATTACAACCATCGGCGGACGGATAGACCGACTGGACAGCATCAGCGAGAAGAATCCGGAAACAGGCATCATGGAACAGCGCATCCGCGTGGTCGACTACAAAACGGGCAACCGTAGGCTAACACCCATTGACAGTGTGGAGGCTATCTTCGAACCCGAGAACCTGTCGAAGCACAGCGACTACTATCTTCAGACTTTCCTCTATGGCTGCATTGTGCGTACCTCGCCTTCCTATAACAGTAGTCAGCTGTCCGTGAGTCCTGCCCTGCTCTTCATCCAGCATGCCGGTGGGGAAGACTACGACCCGGTGCTCATGTTTGGCAAGGCACGCATCAACGACGTGGAGGATGAGCGTGCCGCCTTCTCCAAGCTGCTTAGTGAGAAAGTCGACGAGATGTTTAATCCCGACATTCCTTTCCAACCCACTTCCGACCGTCAGCGCTGTGCCGCCTGTACCTTCTTCCAGCTTTGTTCGAAGGCCTGTCAAGGTGGCTGAATGAGCATAGACAATGAGGCAAAAACCAAGTCGGGCAGTTCGTTTTACAAACAGGGCAGTTTGACCTTCAAACAGGCCTGTTAGAGGCTCTAACAGGCCTGTTGCTTTCCAATAAAGGCGAACATTATTTCGGATGTGTTCAGACGGCTCCCGATAAACGGAAAATGGGCAGACTCCAGAAGGAGAATGCCCATTTTTCAAGTTGTTATTTGCTTATAAAGCTTCGCAGACTTACATGCTGTAGGGAGGAAGCTCAATCCATCTCACATAGCAGAAGTCCTGACGGTGAGGCAGCTTGCTGTTCTTGGGATACATGCGGACGGCACTCTTGTACAGACCTGCCTGACGGGGAGCCAGCTCAGCCTCGAAGGTGTAGTTGTTGCCTTCCTTCTTCACCATCTTCAGCGGCTCGATGCTGTAGATACGCTCTTCGCCGTTGGCATCTGTATACACATTGACCTTCTCGAGTCCGACGGCATCGTCGAGACCCTGCTCGTTGATGACATAGCGCAGCGTGTACTTCTGGCTGGTGTTGATGCCAGATGCAGGATAATTCCACTCGGCTTTCACTACGCTGATGGCATCCCAGCGCTCGGCCACAGCTTCCTTCCACTGGGCAATCTCCTTGGCCAGCTGGTTGTTGTCCTTAGAGATCTCCTTGAAGCGCTTGGCCTCTTTCTCATAGAACTTCGAGTAGTAGTCGTCGAGCTGACGCTTCATGGTGTAATGGGGAGCAATCTGGGCAATAGAGTTCTTGATGACCTTAATCCAGCCCTTCGAAATGCCCTTCTTGTCCTTATCGTAGTACAGGGGAGCAATCTCGTTCTCGAGCAGGCTGTAGATGGTAGCAGCGTCAAGCTGATCCTGATAGCCCTGGTTCTGATAGGTGCGCTTCTCGGTGAGTGCCCAGCCGGCACCCTCGCGATAGCCCTCAAGCCACCAACCGTCTTTCACGGAGAGGTTTACTACACCGTTCATCTCGGCCTTCTCGCCAGATGTACCGGAAGCCTCGAGAGGACGTGTGGGCGTGTTCATCCAGATATCAACGCCCGAAACAAGACGACGAGCCAGCAGGAAGTCATAGTCCTCAAGGAAGATAACCTTACCCTGGAACTGGGGCATCTGGGAAATCTCGAAGATGCGCTTGATAAGACCCTGACCAGCACCGTCGGCGGGGTGAGCCTTACCGGCAAAGAGGAAGATGACAGGACGCTCGGGATTGTTCACGATACGGTCGAGACGCTCCAGGTCGGTGAACAGCAGATGAGCACGCTTGTAGGTAGCGAAGCGACGGCAGAAGCCAATAACCAGCGCATTGGGGTTGATACGACCCATCAGCTTTGTGATGCGTGAAGGATCACCCTGGTTCTTCAGCCAAGTCTCACGGAACTGAATCTGGATATAGTCGAAGAGCTTCTTCTTCAGAGCCATACGGGTAGCCCAGATCTCTTCGTCGGGCACATTGTAGATGGCGTGCCAGATTTCCTCGTTCGACTGGTCGAAAAGGAAGTTCTTGTCGAAATACTTCTTATAGACTTCGAGCCACTCAGCGGCAACCCATGTGGGGAAGTGCACACCGTTGGTCACGTAGCCAACGTGGTTCTCCTCGGGATAGTAGCCGTTCCAGATGCCAGAGAACATCTTCTGCGACACCCAGCCATGCAGCTTCGACACACCGTTGACCTCCTGACAGGTGTTGCAGGCGAAGGTCGACATGCAGAACTTCTCGCTGTGGTCGTCGGGATTGGTACGCCCCATGCCTATGAACTCGTCCCAGGTGATGCCCAGCTTCTGGGGATAGCCGCCCATGTACTTGCCGAAGAGACCCTCGTCAAAGTAGTCGTGGCCGGCAGGAACGGGAGTGTGAACAGTGTAGAGGCCGCTGGCGCGAACAAGCTCCATAGCCTGATTGAATGTCATACCCTCTTCGATATAGTCGCACAGGCGCTGCAGGTTGACAAGTGCAGCGTGTCCCTCGTTGCAGTGGTAGATCTGCTTCTTGATGCCCAGCTTCTTCAGGGTGAGAGCGCCACCGATGCCGAGCAGGATCTCCTGCTTCAGACGGTTCTCCCAGTCACCACCATAGAGTGAGTGGGTGATGGGCTTGTCGAACTCAGAGTTCATTTCATTATCGGTATCGAGCAGGTAGAGCTTGATGCGACCTACGTTGACCACCCATACATAGGCATGAACCTGATAGTTGGTGTAGGGAACATCGACCACCAGAGGCTGACCGTCCTTGTCGAGTGCGCGCTCGATGGGCAGAGAGGTGAAGTTCTGTGCCTCATACTTGGCAACCTGCTGGCCATCGATTGAGAGGCTCTGTGTGAAGTAGCCAAAGCGATAGAGGAAGCCGACGGCACACATATCAACGTTGCTGTCAGAAGCCTCCTTCAAATAGTCACCGGCAAGCATACCAAGACCACCGGAATAAATCTTCAAGGCTGAGTGCATGCCATACTCCATAGAGAAGTAAGCCACTGAAGGACGCTTCTTATTGGGCTCCACATCCATGTAGGCACGGAAGAGGTTGTAAACATTCTTGATGCGTTTCATGAGTGCCTTGTCCTTGACAATCTCCTCTTTGCGTGAGAAGCTCAGACGCTCCAAGAGCATCACAGGATTGTGCTTCACGTCATGATAGATCTCGGGATCCAAGTCACGGAACAGGTCACGTGCCTCGTAGTTCCATACCCACCACAGATTGTGGGCAATCTCATCAAGACACTTCAACTCCTCAGGCAGAGACGACTTTACTGTAAGCTCGCGCCACTGTGGGGCGTTAACATAATCTGCTTTGATTTTCATCTTTCAAATTAACAATTTAATTATATACAATCTATTATTATTATTCTGTCTTGTTATTCTGTCTTGCCATAGCCTTCCGCAATGCTATGTCGTAAGCCTCGTAGTAGTATTTGATGAACTCGCTCCAGAGAGCTTTCTTCGAGAGCTTCTCAGCATTCTTGCGACAGGCATCAATCTCTTTGGCGGTCATTCCTGAATAGTAAGCTACGGTGTCCTTGATTACATCGGCCACCTCGGAGTAGTTGTAGTCCGTGCGGTGGATGACCTTCACACCATCAGAGATTTCACCAGCATGTCCAAACTCCTTGTTGGTCCAGAGACCAAAGCCTGCCAGGTCGGTAGTGATGCAGGGTACCTTGAAGGCCACAGCCTCTAACGGGGTATAGCCCCACGGCTCATAATAAGAGGGGTAGATGCAGAGGTCATTGCCCAGTACTACATCGTAGTAGGTGAGGTCGAGGATGCCGTCCTTACCGTCAAGATAACATGGCAGGAAGATAACTTTCACATTGTCTTCATGACGGTTGTGCATGTCGTAGAACTTCATCATGTTCAACACATTGTCATGACCCATGTTGTGCAGCCAGTGTGTGACCTGTGGCACTTCGAGCGGCGTGTCGAACTGCTTGCCGCTCTGTAAGCGTTCCTTCAGGTCCTGGCGAGGCTCGCCCGTCCAGCCCGGAACATCGATGAAGGCCACTACCTTCTTCTTTAGGTCGCGGTCGCGCAGCAGTCGGTTCATGGCCTCTACAAAGACGTCGATACCTTTGTTGCGGAACTCATAGCGGCCTGAGGTGGAAACGATGAGTGTGTCATCGTCGAGCTGCTCACCTAATAGTGCATTGGCCACGCTGAGCATCTTGCGACGTGCCAGCTTGCGTTTGCGGCTGAAAGCCTGTGCATTGGGAACAAAACTATTGTCAAAGCCATTGGGTAGCACTACATCTACGGGCTTGTCGAGCAGTTCTACGCACTCGCGGGCAGTAATGTCGCTCACGGTCGTGAAGCAATCCACGTTATGAGCCGTCTGCTTCTCAATGGAGTGCTTCGACTGCATGTTCAGCTCGTCTGCCATCTGGTCACCGTTATAGGCAAAGAGATAGTCGTAGAGCGGCTTCTGGTTACCGGCAATTGAGCGGCCTATGCTTGTGGCGTGAGTAGTGAAGACGGTTGCCACCTGTGGCAGCTTGTTATTGATATAGAGTGCACCGAGGCCACACATCCATTCATTGGCATGATAGACAACCTTCTGCGTTTCATCAAGATAATGATTATAGAAACTCTCTACGACTAAAGCTGCTGCGTATGAGAACATCGAGGCCTCGTCGTAGTCACCGTAGGCATGCAGGGAGTCAACCTGGTAATTCTCCCATAACCAGAAATAGATGTCATTCTTTTTCTCAAAAAAGGGCTTGAAATCTACAAGGATGGCAATGGGCTCACCGGGAATGGTCCAACGCCCTACCCTAACAGTCAATCCTTGTTCTTTAGCTATCCATTGCCACTCGGCAAAAAGCGACTTGTCTTCTTTGAAATACGGGCTTTCCTGTGAGGGTACACCATCAACAGAAGTCTTACCATTCCAAAAGTCAGGTCCAATAAATAGCAACTTGTCTTTAAGCGTTTCCTGAAGCGTCTTTGCACGAGTAGACAAAACGGTATAGATACCTCCTACTTTGTTGCAAACCTCCCAACTCGATTCAAAAACATAGTCGGGTATTAACGTTTTCTTATCCATGTTTATAATTATAAGCGGCCGCAAAGTTAATTAAAAAAATCTTAAACTTGCAAGAAAAATGAAATTAATTTTATTCAATATCTCATTTTATTGACTTGGAATTATTATCTTTGCCCGACATAATTCTAAGCTGATTGTAAAGATGAATAATAGACGGAAAAGGTGGCTCTCCATGATTCTTCTGTTCGCCAGCGTCGTGGGGGGAGCTGCACAGACACGGGACACCCTGACCTCGCGTCTGAATATTTATAATAAGGAGTTCGATGTCTTCATGGTATTGGACTTGAGAGAAAGGAATGTCATCATTCCCGATCATGAGATCTATGGGCCTCTGCCTGGTTATCTGGGAAAGACGACAAGCACGTTCTACTGGATGATTGTCGATGCTGATGATGAAGGCAAGAAAACTCAGCTACAGCTGATCAACGACTACGGTAGTGAAGATTTGTCGGCAACGTTTGAACAACTGAACGACTCTACCTACAGACTAACACAAGGAAAGGGCAGCGTCATCAAAGTGCCCAGCAAGGGAAAATGGATGAAGCTGCCCAGTATGCTTGATTTTATAAGGAGATAGGCTTGGCTCTCCTGAATCTTAGAAACTATATGAGAATCCGAGGGAAGAGTATTCCTTGAACTGCCAGTAGCCCAGTTTCTCGTCGGGATTGTTCGAGTCGTCGAAACGTGGGAAGAGGAACAGGTTGGCTGTGATATACTTTGATACACGAAGTTCAAATGTGTGTTCCCACTCCATCTCTGCACGATGGAAAGAAGAGAATGCATATAAACGGCTCTTCCATGTTACTACATCGTTCATCTTCCATTCCAGTGAAGCCGTCAGCTGAGAACCGAAGTCTGTCAATGAGTGTGTATGTTTGTCTGTCTTCACACCGAAGCTTGAAGCCAAGTCTGTACGGTCTACGTAGCGATAGTTGACAGCAATTGGCGACATGTTGATGGTTCCTTTCAGCCTACCGCCAAACCAGTCTACTTTATAGTCCATACCTAAACCGACGTTCAAGTTGAAAGGCGACATGAAGTCCGAATAAGTCTTGGTGTCATTGGCTTTTAGGCCGCGTGTGAACTGCGTGTAGGCTAATACCTGCAAGGTGTAGTACCATTTGTTTACTGCCTGCAAACCAACTTTGCCCGTATAACGGATAAGGTCTTCATTGGTCTTGAATTCGTTCACGGTGTCAGAGGGCGAAGTCTGGAAACCGAGCTTCATTTCCAGCTTGTTGTCCCACTTCCATTTGGACTTGTTGTCATAGTTGGCTTCAAGGGTAATCGAACCCACGGCAGCCTGATTGCTTTCACCACCTTTGTACCAGTTGTCGCTGACATAGTTCTGCATGAACTGCAAATAGCCGTCTCCCACGTATTTCCAGAACTTGGGCTTCTCTACGGCAACCTCGACAGGCTCTGCTTCAGGCAGTATTTCCGGCATGGGTTCCATTTCTTCAAGGATGCTCACCTCCTGCTGGATGGGTGTTTCGAGATCGTCACGAAGTTGTCCTGATTCTTCCATTTCGCGCTCGCTGTTCTGTACCAAGTCGGGACGGTCAAGATAGACTCGCATCATGGATGCAGCAATTTCGTCGCCCAGCTCATCGCCAGACAGGCCCTGAGTGAGGTTAAGGTGATTCTGAGCCACACCATGATAAAAAGTAAACGGGCCAAACAAGGGATAGTAATTAGCTTGCTGGCCATTGTTCTGTGCAGAGGTTGTGCCAATAGCAAAACACACTGCTAATAATAAACTTGCTTTTCTCATAACTGCATGCAAAGATAAGTAAAAAAACTCAAATTATGCTTGGAATGCCAAAAAAATATCGTAATTTTGCAGCTTTAATAAAAATAAGTAGCAAAAAACAAAGAAACAGTAATGAACAGAGACACTTTAACCGGAATGGTATTGATGGCTGTGGTTTTTATTGGGTACATGTGGTGGACACAGCCCACACAAGAAGAAATAGAAGCTTACCAGCATCAGCAGGATAGCATTGCCGCCGTACAGAAGGATGCTGAGGTAAAGGCGAAGATGGCTGAGGCAGAACGCAAGAGAGAGGCCGAAGCTGCAGCCGAAGGTGATTCCACAGCCCTCTTTTTCCAGGCTCTCAATGGTGAAGCACAGGATGTGGTGCTGAGAAATGATAAACTGGAGCTGACTTTCTCAACTAAGGGCGGCACACTCACGAAAGCGGTCATCATAGGCTTTGAAGACAAAGACTCGGCCAAGAACGTCACCCTCTTCGATGGTAACGACCAGCAAATGAACTTCATGCTTTCCGGCAAGAACGACAACATCATCACCAAAGACCTCTACTTTACTCCTACCGACGTTACAGACCATACGCTGACGATGACTGCTCCTGCACGTGATGGTGGAAGCATTGCCTTCAACTACGAACTGGGTGATGACTACATGCTTCATTTCTCCCTCGTCGCCAATGGCCTTTCAGGACAGTTCGCTCCTAACTATCAGCAGCTTGACATTGACTGGACATCGCGTGCGCGTCAGCAGGAGCGCGGCTTCATGTTCGAAAGCCGCTATGCCACGCTGACCTACAAGGAGAAAGATGGCGGTACCGACTACTTGAGCGAGACCTCTGAGGACGCGGAAACCATTGGAGAAGAGCGACTTGACTGGGTAGCGTTCAAGAATCAGTTCTTCTCAGCCGTACTTATCTCAAAGGACGACTTTGGACCCAATACTCTGTTAGAAAGCACACCTCAGGAAAAGGGAACAGGTTATCTGAAGAATTATCACGCTTCGCTGAACACACAGTTTGACCCCAAGGGTGTGAAAGCCTCTGAGTTCGAGATGTATATCGGTCCCAATGATTTCCGTCTTATCAAGGATGTTGAGGAACAGAGCCGATTCGGCAAGGATCTTGACTTAGAGCAGCTGGTCTATCTGGGATGGCCCCTCTTCCGTATCATCAACCGATGGTTTACCATTTACGTCTTCGACTGGCTCACCTCCTTTGGATTCAACATGGGTGTGGTACTTATCCTCATAACCCTGTTACTGAAGGCCATCACCTACCCTATGGTGAAGAAGAGCTATATGTCGAGTGCAAAGATGCGCGTACTGAAGCCGAAACTTGAAGAGGCAACCAAGCAATACGACAAGCCTGAAGATCAGATGAAGAAGCAACAGGCCATGATGCAGCTCTATGCCCAATACGGCGTGTCGCCCCTCAGCGGCTGTCTGCCCATGCTTATCCAGATGCCCATCTGGATTGCTATGTTCAACTTCGTGCCTAACGCTATCCAGCTGCGCCGTGAATCCTTCCTCTGGATTGATGACCTGTCGACCTATGATCCTATCGTGGAATGGGGCACCAATATCTGGGGTATAGGCGACCACCTGTCCCTGACGTGTATTCTTTTCTGTGTGGCTAACATTCTCTACAGCTACATGACCATGCGCCAACAGCGCGACCAGATGGTGGGCCAGCAGGCTGAGCAGATGAAGATGATGCAATGGATGATGTACTTCATGCCGCTGATGTTCTTCTTCATGTTCAACGACTATTCTGCTGGACTGAACTTCTATTACTTCGTTTCCCTGTTCTTCTCGGCAGCCATCATGTGGACACTCCGTAAGACCACCAACGACGAGAAATTGCTGGCTCTTCTGGAAGCCCGCTACAAGGAGAATAAGAACAATCCCAAGAAGCAGAGCGGACTGGCTGCTCGCCTCGAGGCTTTGCAGAAGCAGGCCGAGGAGCTGCAGCGCCAGCGCCAGAACGGATACAAGCAATAGCAACACCAACTAAACTTTATAGGATAACAATGAAAATAGGATTTGACAACGAGAAGTATCTGAAGATACAATCGGAACACATCAAGGAGCGCATAGCCAAGTTCGATGGCAAGCTCTATCTGGAGCTGGGAGGCAAGCTTTTTGACGACCATCATGCTTCGCGCGTGCTACCGGGTTTCAAGCCCGACTCCAAGCTACGCATGTTTGCACAGCTACGCGACCAGCTTGAGATCGTCATCGTGGTCTCAGCTGAGGATATCGAGAAAAACAAGGTGCGTTCCGACCTTGGCATTACCTATGACGAGGATGTGTTGCGCCTGCGCGACGAGTTCATGAGCCGCAACTTCATGGTGGGGTCGGTCGTTATCACCCACTACAATGGACAGCATGCTGCCGACCAGTTCCGCCATCGTCTGGAGCGCATGGGTATCAAGTCCTATATACATTATCTTATAGACGGCTATCCTCACAATGTGGAGCTTATTGCCAGCGACGAGGGATTTGGCAAGAATGACTATGTGGAGACTTCGCGCGAGCTGGTCATAGTAACAGCTCCAGGTCCTGGCTCAGGCAAGATGGCCGTTTGTCTCAGTCAGTTATATAATGAGAACAAGCGCGGCATACATGCCGGCTATGCCAAATTCGAGACATTCCCCGTTTGGAACCTTCCGCTGAAACATCCCGTGAACATCGCCTACGAAGCTGCCACAGCTGATTTGAACGATGTGAACATGATTGACCCCTTCCACTTGGAGGCCTACGACAAGATTGCAGTCAACTACAACCGTGACATTGAGATCTTCCCTGTACTCAATGCCCTTTTCGAAGGAATATATGGTGATAATCCCTATAAGTCGCCCACCGACATGGGAGTCAACATGGTGGGCTTCTGCATCAGCGACGATGAGGTGTGCTGTCAGGCCAGCCGCGACGAGATAATCCGTCGCTACTATGATGCCACCAACAAACTGGCCGATGGTATCGACAGTGAGCGTGAGCTGAACAAGATACTGTTGCTCTTCAATCAGGCCAAGATAACTACAGCCTACCGACGTGTTACTGTTGCTGCCACAGCCAAGCAGGAGTTGAGCGGCCACACGGCAGCAGCCATCGAACTGAGCGATGGCACTATCATTACCTCCAAGTCCTCACCATTGTTGGGATGCTCGGCAGCCCTGCTGCTCAATGCCATGAAACATCTGGCCAAGATTGACCATGAGGAAAAGCTTATTCCCCAGAGCATGATTGAGCCAATCCAGAAGACAAAGATAGAGTATCTTGGAGGAAAGAATCCGCGCCTGCATACAGACGAGGTGCTGGTGGCACTCTCTGTACTATCCCAGCACGATGAGCGCTCAGGCCAGTGGGATACAGACCTTGCTGAGAAATGTCGAAAGGCACTGGCTCAGCTTCCCCAGTTGCGTGGCTGTCAAGTACACTCAACGGTGATGCTCTCCGAGGTTGACCGCAAGATATTCAAGAAGTTAGGATGCGGACTTACCTGTGATCCCGTGAGGAAAAAGTAACCTTGAACTTCAAATCTCAAATCTAAACATGAACAAAGCAATGACAATAGCCGCAGCAGCCCTGATGATGACGGCGTGCGGTACTCAAAAAGACACTGACCAAGTGAACATTGAGAAGCAAACCATCCAGATTGAGGATGGACGTATGACACCCGAGGCCCTTTGGGCAATGGCACGTATTGGCGGTCACAGCGCATCGCCCGACGGACAGCACATCGTCTTCCAAGTGGGCTACTACAGCGTGGCTGAGAACAAGAGCCACCAGGTGCTCAAGATGATGAAGGCCGATGGCTCAGAGCAGAAACAGCTGACCACCGATGCCGGTAACGAGACCGATGCCCAGTGGCTTGACAACGAGACCATAGCCTTCCTAAAAGACGGTGAGGTGTGGAAGATGAAACTCGACGGCAGTGCACGCAAGCAGCTCTCTAATACCGAAGGAAAGGTTGAGGGCTTCATGTTCTCGCCAAACCACTCCAAGGTTATCATCCTGCAGAGCATCGACTTCCATGAGATTATCAAGAAGAACCCCGATGACCTTCCCAAGGCTACAGGCCGTCTTGTCACCGACCTCATGTATCGCCATTGGGATCACTATGTAGAGACCATCCAGCATCCCTTTCTCTTTACCGTAGGCGACGGTTTTATCATTGCCAATGACGGCAAGGATATCCTCGAAGGCGAACCCTTTGAATGTCCGATGGAGCCTTTTGGCGGCATGGAGCAGCTGGCCTGGAGTCCTGACTCGAAGCATATTGCCTTCACCTGCCGTTGCAAGACAGGCTTGTCCTACAGCGTGTCGACCGATTCCGACATCTTCCTTTTTGACGCTGAGGGTGGCGATATTTACAAGACAAAGAACCTCTGCAAAGACTGCGAGTGGCTCGTGGTGTCCGATGGAACTGTTCCTTACGAGACAGACAATCTGCTTGACCCTACGAAATCGCTCAAGAACCAATTCGTCAACGTGAACCTAAAGGACTATAATGTCGGCTATGACATCAACCCCAAGTTCTCGCCCGATGGCCGCTATGTGGCCTGGCTTTCGATGGAGCGCGACGGCTATGAGAGTGACCGCAACCGTCTCTGCGTCTATGACTTGATGGAGAACACCAAGACCTACGTCACCGATTCGTTCGATTCCGGTGTTGACGACTTCTGCTGGGCTCCCGATTCAAAGACCATATATTATATAGGTGTATGGCATGCCACCGAGAATCTCTATCGCACCAACCTCAACGGTGAGGTCGCTCAGCTCACCAACGACTGGGCAGACTTCGGTGCGTTGCAGATGCTGAACGACCAGCAGCTGCTCATGGAGCGTCATAGTTACCTGACACCTGCCGACCTCTATGTCGTGACCCCTGGCGACAGCATTGTCGATACGCAGGTGGCGCAGATTACAGAAGAGAACAAGGCTATCCTCGACCAACTGGACAAACCCTCTGTGCAGCAGCGTTGGGTGAAGACTAGCGACGGCAAGCAGATGCTCACGTGGCTCATCCTACCCCCGAACTTCGACGAGACGAAGAAGTACCCCACCCTGCTCTTCTGTGAGGGTGGTCCCCAGAGTCCTGTCAGTCAGTTCTGGAGCTATCGCTGGAACTTCTTCATCATGGCTTCTCAGGGCTACGTCATTGTGGCTCCCAATCGCCGCGGCCTGCCTGGCTTCGGACAGGAGTGGCTTGAGGAAATTTCGGGCGACTGGACAGGGCAGTGCATGAAAGACTACCTCTCGGCCATCGACGATGCAGCCACACTTCCTTTCGTCGATAAGGACCACATGGGAGCTGTCGGTGCTTCGTTTGGCGGTTTCTCTGTCTACTACCTTGCCGGCCATCACGACAAGCGCTTCAAGTGCTTCATTGCCCACGACGGTGCCTTCAACCTTGAAGCCATGTATACTGAGACCGAGGAGAACTGGTTCTCTAACTGGGAGTACGATGATGCCTACTGGAACAAAGACCAGACGGAGCGCGCCCGCAAGACCTATGCCAACTCACCCCACCGCTTTGTCGACAAGTGGGACACACCCATCCTCTGCATCCACGGTGAGAAGGACTATCGCATCAATGCCACTCAGGGCATGAGCGCCTTCAACGCAGCCCGCATGCGGGGCATCGAGGCTGAACTGCTCATCTTCCCCGATGAGAATCACTGGGTGCTGAAACCTCAGAACGGTATTCTCTGGCAGCGCACCTACTTCGACTGGCTCGACCGCTGGCTGAAATAATTCATAATGCATAATGCATAATTAAGATAAAACTATATTCCAATAGACATGTTTGGTAAAGACACATATATCAGAAGACGCGAACAGCTCCGCCAGTTAGTCGGCGAAGGCATTATTGTTCTGTTCGGCAACAATGAGAGTCCTGCCAACTATCCTGCCAACAGCTATGCGCCCATGCGTCAGGACTCTTCGTTCCTGTACTATTTCGGACAACATCGCGACGGACTGGTAGGCATCATTGATATTGATGCCAATAAGGAGATATTGGTAGGCGACGATATTGACGTGGAGGATATTGTATGGATGGGCTTCACACCCTCGGTGGCCGACCTGGCAGCCGAGGTGGGCGTGGCCGGCACAGCAGCGATGAAAGAATTGAAGACCATCTGTGATGAGGCTCTTCGTCAGCATCGCACCATTCATTTCCTGCCCCCCTATCGTTTCGACACCAAGATCCAGATAATGGACCTCTTGGGCATACATCCCGACCAACAGAAGGAGAAGGCATCATTGCCGCTCATCCATGCTGTCGTGAAGATGCGTGCCACTAAGGAACCTCAGGAGATTGAGGCCATTGAACGTGCCTGTGACATTGGCTACCTGATGCACACTACTGCTCAGCGACTCATCAAGCCTGGCATTACCGAACGCTATATTGGCGGACAGGTTGACGGCATCGCCCGCTCTATGGCTCAGGGTGTCAGCTTTGCCACCATCTTCACCCAGCATGGCGAGATTATGCACGGCTGTCCCTCCGATGTCAAGCTTGAGGCTGGCCGGCTGGCTCTCTGCGATGCCGGTTGCGAGCTCGACGACTACTGCTCCGACAACACCCGTACGATGCCAGTCACAGGTAAGTTCACGCAGAAGCAATTGGAAATCTATTCCATTGTGGAAGCCTGCCACGACTACGTTCTTGAGGTGGCCAAGCCGGGCGTGAAATATGCCGACGTACACTTTTCCGTGTGCCGACTGATGGCTGAACGTCTGAAAGAGTTGGGCCTGATGAAAGGCGACCTTGATGAGGCTGTACGCCAGGGTGCCCATGCCATGTTCCTTCCTCACGGATTGGGCCACATGATGGGCATGGACGTGCACGACATGGAAGGACTGGGACAAATCTACGTGGGCTTCGATGAAGAGACTCGCCCCAACCTGGAGCAGTTCGGCACCAACTGCCTGCGCATGGGCCGTCGACTGCAGGAGGGTTTCGTGCTCACCGACGAGCCCGGCATCTACTTCATTCCAGCCCTCATCGACGAGTGGAAGGCCAGCGGCCACTGCAAGGAGTTCCTCAATTTCGACATGCTGGAGACCTACAAGGACTTCGGCGGCATACGTATTGAGGACGACCTGCTCATCACCAGCGACGGATGTCGGTTCCTCGGCACCAAGCGTATTCCCTACCATCCCGCGGAACTGGAGGAATTCATGCAGAACAATCAGTAAACATCGTATATTACAATGAAGAAATTATTCACACTTGCACTTTTAGCCCTGCTGGCTATCGGTGCTCAGGCAGAAGAAAAGAAAGACTCTGCCGACAAGAACAAACCCGTGTTCACGACCATCAAGGAGAATAAGATTACCAGTATCAAGGACCAGAACCGTTCCGGTACCTGCTGGGACTACTCCACCCTCTCGTTCTTCGAGGCCGAGATACTGAAGGCTACTGGCAAATCCTACGACCTTGACGAGAGCTTCGTAGCCAACAAGACCTATATGGACCGTGCCATCCAGGTGGTGCGTTATCATGGCGACTGCCAGTTCTCACAGGGCGGCTCTGCTGAAGACGTGCTTGCCACGATGAAGACTCACGGCATCGTGCCGCAGGGCATCATGCCTTTCCCCGGCTCACTCTATGGCGACTCGCTTAACAACTTTAACGAGTTCTTCTCACTCCTTGAGCCCTATGTGGCTGCCATTGCCAAGAGCTCTGCCAAGAAAATCTCGAACCAATGGAAGGCCGGTCTGCAAGGCATCCTCGATGCCTATCTGGGCCAATGCCCCGACGAGTTTGAATACGAGGGCAAGAAGTATACCCCGAAGTCGTTCATGGAGAGCCTGGGCATCGACCTCAACGACTATGTCAGCATCACTAGCTACACCCATCACCCCTTCTACACGGCCTTTGCCGTTGAGGTGCAGGACAACTGGCGCTTCCCCCTCTCCTATAACCTTCCTATGGACGAGATGATGCAGGTCATCGACAATGCCGTGAACAAGGGCTACACCATTGCCTGGGGGGGCGACGTGTCGGAAGACGGCTTCACCCGCTCGGGTCTTGCCTATGCCGTCGACGGCAAGGCTGCCCAGAGCCTCCGTGGTAGTGATATGGCCCGCTGGTTGAAACTGACTCCTGCCAAGAAGCGTGACATCATCGATTCGCTGGGCTGCAACGTTCCCGAAGTCGTTCCCACACAGGAGATGCGCCAGGAGCGTTTCGACAACTGGGAACTGACCGACGACCACGGCATGCTCATCTATGGTATAGCCAAGGACCAGAACGGCAAGGAGTACTATATGGTGAAGAACTCATGGGGAGTGAGCGGCGACTATAAGGGCATCTGGTATATGACGAAGGCCTTCATTGCCGCCAACACCATGGACTTCCTCGTAAACAAGAACGCCATTCCCAAGGAAATCCGCAAGAAGCTCGGCCTCTAATCCTGCTATCCGACAAGAGACGGTATGAAGACAGAACTCATCCTTGTAGGACGAACGGTGAATAAGGAGTTCACTAAAATCATCGATGACTATCGTGAGCGCATTACTCACTACCTGCCTTTCAATATTACCGTCATTCCAGAACTGAAGAGTACAAAGAGCCTTTCAGAAGAACAGCAGAAAACAGCCGAAGGTGAGCTGATTATCAGACAGATACAACCGTCTGACACAGTAGTGCTGCTCGATGAGCGCGGACGTGAACCACGAAGTGTGGAACTGGCCTCATGGTTAGAGAAAAAACAACAGTCGGCACGCCGTCTGGTCTTCATCATCGGTGGACCCTACGGCTTCTCACCGGCCGTCTATGAACGGGCTAACGAACAGCTCTCGCTCTCGCGCCTCACCTTCTCACACCAGATGGTACGAGCCATCTTCCTGGAACAGCTCTATCGGGCCTGCACAATCATCAAGGGAGAACCCTATCATCACGAGTAGCTGAAAACCCCTATAAAAAGGCAGGAAAACAGGGCCGATGAGATGTCGGCAGTTATTGGAAAGCAACAGGGCAGTTAGGACGTCTAACTGCCCTGTTTGAGCTTCTAACTGCCCTGTTTGTTTTTCCAACTGCCCTGTTTGTTTTTCCAACTGCCCTGTTTGTTTTTCCAACTGCCCTGTTTGTTTTTCCAACTGCCTAGTAGGCTTTTTCATGGGCTGTGAACGGATGATAACGGCTGCTATAGTTAAATAAATATAAATAGGATGCCAACATCCGAGCTAAGTGGCTCATTCACAATAAAAAGCAGTACCTTTGCAGCCGCTTTTGCCCTGAACTGGGGCGCAGGGGCTTGAACAGACGCACTCCCCTGTCATTGTTTAATCATTTTAAAAAGGCCTGCTCCACGTCTGTACAGGCCAACGTATCCTTGAAGGATACAATGAGATTTTAATTTATGTCAGAATTAACAAAGAACGTTCAGCCGTTGCAGGATTTCAACTGGGACGAGTTTGAAAACGGCACCGTAGCCAACGTCAGCAAGGAAGAACTCGACAAGGCTTACGATGAGACCCTGAACAAAGTAGCCGACCATCAGGTTGTTGACGGTAAGGTAATCAGCGTCGACAAGAAAGAAGTGGTGGTGAACATCGGTTACAAGAGCGATGGTATCATCCCCGCCTCTGAGTTCCGCTACAACCCCGACCTGAAGGTGGGCGACACCGTAGAGGTCTACGTTGAGAATGCTGAGGACAAGAAGGGTCAGCTGATCCTTTCTCACAAGAAGGCTCGCATGTCAAAGTCTTGGGATCGTGTCAACGAGGCTCTCGAGTCTCAGGCCATCATCCAGGGCTACATCAAGTGCCGCACCAAGGGTGGCATGATCGTCGACGTGTTCGGCATCGAGGCTTTCCTGCCCGGCTCACAGATTGACGTTCATCCCATACGCGACTACGACCAGTTCGTTGGTAAGACGATGGAGTTCAAGGTGGTGAAGATCAATCAGGAGTTCCGCAACGTTGTTGTCAGCCACAAGGCTCTCATCGAGCAGGAGCTCGAGGCCCAGAAGCAGGAGATTATCTCGAAGCTGGAGAAGGGTCAGATTCTGGAAGGCACCGTGAAGAACATCACCAGCTACGGCGTGTTCGTAGACCTGGGCGGTGTCGACGGACTCATCCACATCACCGACCTGAGCTGGGGCCGCGTTGACGATCCCAAGAAGATTGTTGAGCTCGACCAGAAGATCAATGTCGTTATCCTCGACTTCGATGAGGAGAAGAAGCGCATTGCCCTCGGTCTGAAGCAGCTCACTCCTCATCCCTGGGATGCTCTGGATGCCAACCTCAAGGTGGGCGACCACATCAAGGGTAAGGTTGTCGTCATTGCCGACTACGGTGCATTCGTTGAGGTTCAGCCCGGCGTTGAGGGCCTGATCCACGTCTCTGAGATGTCGTGGAGCCAGCACCTGCGCAGCGCTCAGGAGTTCCTGAAGGTAGGCGACGAGGTAGAGGCTGTCATCCTGACCCTCGACCGCGACGAGCGCAAGATGTCGCTGGGCATCAAGCAGCTGAAGGAAGATCCATGGGAGGCTATCGAAGTGAAGTACCCCATTGGTTCGAAGCATACCGCCAAGGTTCGCAACTTCACCAACTTCGGTGTCTTCGTAGAGCTTGAGGAAGGTGTCGACGGACTGATTCACATCAGCGACCTGAGCTGGACCAAGAAGGTGAAGCACCCCTCTGAGTTCACTAAGGTAGGCGAGATGATCGACGTTGTAGTGCTCGACATCGACAAGGAGAACCGTCGTCTGAGCCTTGGCCACAAGCAGCTCGAGGAGAATCCTTGGGATGTGTTCGAGGACAAGTACACCGTGGGTTCAGTACACACTGGTAAGATTACCGAGATGCTCGAGAAGGGTGCCGTGGTTCAGCTCGACGAGAACGTTGAGGGCTTTGCCACTCCTAAGCACCTGCAGAAGGAAGACGGCACACAGGCTCAGGCCGGTGAGGAGCTGCCCTTCAAGGTTATCGAGTTCAACAAGGACTCTAAGCGCATCATCCTCTCGCACAGCCGCACCTTCGAAGATGCTCAGCGTGACGAGAAGCGTGCTGCCCGCAAGGCTGCTGCTCCCCGTGCCAAGAAGGAAGATGCTGCCAAGATCGAGAACGTTGCTGCAAGCACCACACTCGGCGACATCGACGTGCTGGCTCAGCTGAAGGCTCAGATGGAGAAGGGCGAGTAATCCTCTCCCACTCTTTCTACAAGATTATTCCGACTGCGCATCCTGCAAATATCAGGATGCGCAGTTTTGTTTTGTCAAACATTTGCTCGTTTCATAAAATAATTGTATCTTTGCCGTGCTAAGCAAAACATGACCAAAACTAAAAATGATGAAGAAACGACTACTAACGCTACTTTCCATTAGCATCTTCGTGTTGTCGAACCTATCGGCACAAGAGAGAATAGACAGTGATTCCATCATTCGCCACCTGCAGATCCAACTAAACGAGATGCAGCTGCGCGATGTCATGCTACGCGAACAGCTGGACCGCAGCGGGCGTGCACAGCGTAGCGACTCACTACGACGTGCCCTTATGAAAGCACGCATCGACTCGCTGCGCAACATCACCCCGGGAGCCTCGGTCGTCATCGATGGCGACACCATCCTCACCCTCTATGCCCGCAAGGGAGGCATGCTGCCCGAAGACAGGGCAAAGAGCATAGAACGCCAGATCGTCAGTCACGGAAAGCGACTTACCTTCTTCAGCGATTCATGCTATGTCTATGAGGGAGAGTTCTTCACCGATGTCATGCTGGGCAACGATGTCATCATGAGTGTTACCGATGAAGACGGACTGTGGCAGAACGCCAAGCGGAACGAGCTGGCCGAGCGCTATAAACAGAGAATAGAAGAAAAAATCAAGGACCTGCACGAAAAGTACGGACTGCAGCAGAAGCTCTTCGGACTTCTCTACGTATTGATCATCATCGTCCTGCAATGGCTGGCCATCAAGCTTACCCTATGGCTCTACCGTCGCTGGCGCATCCGCTTGCTGCGCCGTCTGCTGAAGCGGGCCAAGCCGCTGAACATCAAGGACTATGAGGTGCTCAACGTGCACCGTCAGGGTATATTGTTCCTCATCCTGTGCAAGATAGCATTGGTCATCGTCATCTTCTGGCAGTTGCTCTTCACTATCCCGCTGCTCTTCTCTGCATTCCCCGAGACCAAGGACTTTGCCTACACCATCTTCGGCTACATCTTGAATCCCGTGAAGAGCATCTTCGCTGCTGTCATTGGCTACATCCCCAATCTCTTCCAGATCATCGTCATCGTGTTCTGCTTCCGCTATCTGGTGAAGGGCATCCGATACCTGATGAACGAGATAGGCAACGGCAACCTGAAAATCAACGGCTTCTATGCCGACTGGGCTCAGCCCACCTATGTCATCGTTCGCGTGTTGCTCTATTCGTTCATGTTTGTCATGATATGGCCGCTGCTACCCAGCAGCAACAGCGAGGTGTTCCAAGGCGTGTCGGTATTCATCGGTGTCATCGTGTCGCTGGGCTCCTCGTCAATCGTGGGCAATGTGATGGCCGGCATGGTAATGACCTACATGCGTCCTTTCCGCATTGGCGACTTCATACGCTATGGCGACACCGAAGGCTTCGTCATTGAGAAGACGGTGCTCGTAACTCGCATACGTACGCGAAAGAACGATGTGATCACCATCCCCAACTCGAACCTGCTTACGTCGCAGACATCCAACTATACTGTTGCGGCCCACGACTATGGCATCGTTGTACATACCAAGGTGACCATCGGCTACGACATGCATTGGCAGCACATTCGTAAACTACTGATAGATGCCGCTCAGGCTACGCCGGGCATTGAAAAGAAACCGGCCCCCTTTGTCGTCGTCACGGCTCTCGACGACTTCTACGTGGAATACGAAATCAATGCCTACACGCATCAGTCTGACACGCTACCCATTATCTACAGTACGCTCCGCCAGAACATCCTCGACAACTTCCACGAGGCCGGTGTTGAAATCATGTCGCCCCATATCTTTGCTCACCGCAACGACCTGGAGCTACAGATTCCAAAGCACCAGCAGAAATAATAAAGAAGTATCTACTTCACTTCAAGCTTTACTTTGCACGGAACATCTCCGACTGTTGACGGATGAGTTCGGTGTCATTGAAATAGTCTATGCGCATAGCCTTGCGCACCTCGTCCATGGTCTGCGTGGCCACCTCTCGAGCCTGCTCAGTTCCCTTACGCAGGATGTTGTAAATCTCGGGGATGTCCTGCTCCAGCTCATGACGACGCTGGCGCATAGGCTCCAGGAACTGGTTGAGCACCTCGTTGAGGAACTTCTTGCACTTCATGTCGCCCAGACCGCCACGGCGATAGTGTTCTTTCAGCTCGTCCAGGTTCTGATATTCCGGCCACAGGTTCTTGAAGTCATCGTCGGTGGAGAAGGCATCCAGATAAGTAAACACAGCATTGCCTTCCACATGGCCCGGGTCGCTGACGTTCAGGTGAGTGGGGTCGGTGTACATGGAGCGCACCTTCTGCCACACCTCATCCTTCGAGTCGGACAGGTAGATGCAGTTGCCCAGACTTTTCGACATCTTCTCCTTGCCGTCGGTACCAGGCAAGCGTCGGGCTGTGAGATTCTCGGGCAGCATGATCTGAGGTTCCACGAGTACTGGAGCGTAGGTGCTGTTGAAGCGGTTGACCAACTCACGCGTTACCTCAAGCATGGGTTCCTGGTCCTCACCGGCCGGTACGGTTGTTGCCTTGAAGAGAGTGATGTCGGCAGCCTGACTCACAGGATAGCAGAAGAATCCAAGGGGAATACTCTCTCCTTCGAAACCACGCATCTTGATTTCCGTCTTCACTGTGGGATTACGCTGCACGCGGCTCACGCTAATCAGGTTCATGAGGTAGGTCGTCAGTTCAGCCAACTCTGGAATATGGCTCTGAATGAAGATGATGCACTTAGCTGGGTCAAGGCCGGCGCTAAGATAGTCGAGTGCCACATTGACAATGCTTTGTCTCAGCTTCTCGGGATTGTCGGCATTGTCGGTAAGAGCCTGAACATCGGCCATGAATACAAACATGCGGTCATAGTCGCCGGCGTTCTGTAGTTCAACACGTCGACGAAGCGAGCCAACATAGTGGCCCAAATGTAGTTTTCCAGTAGGACGGTCGCCCGTCAGAATTACTTTTCCCATTTATTTCTTGTTTTATTTTTTTATTCTTTTATTCTTTTCAATTAATAATATGAACGTCTCTTTGCGGGAACGGTATCTCAATGCCGTTGGCATTCAGCGTATCGTAGATACAGGTGAGCACCTCGCTGGCTACGGCAGCACGCTTGGCCACCTCTGCCCATACGACAATCTTGAAGTCTACGCTTGAGTCGTTCATGTTCACCACAATGGCGTGAGATTCCTTCGTGGGATCCGTCCATGGATTCTCCAAACGGTTCACGGCATCGTCGACCACAGTCTGAACTTTCTGCAGGTTCGAACCATAGGCAACACCGAACAGCACAGGTACCACGACATAGCCACGGTTACGTGTCAGATTCTTGTAGTTCTTGTCGAACAGTTGCGAGTTCTGGAAAGTGATAATCTCTCCTGCCAGCGACTCTACGATAGTTGACGTGTAGCTGATTTGCTGCACCTTGCCTATTGTTCCGTCAACGTCAATCCAGTCGCCCACTTTCAAGCGCCCTGTCATGAGCGATGCACCATAGAAGATGTTCTCGATGATATTTTTCGAAGCAAAACCGACACCTGTAGACAGACCGCCCGAGATGGCCAGCAACCATGTCAGCGAGACATGCAGAAGACCGAGCGAGAGCATGAGCCAAACGCCCCACACCAGTACCTGTATGATATTCCGGCTCATCACCATGCGCGATTCAGCCGTAGACGGGTCGTTGCTGGCAAAATGGAACTGCATAAAAGCAAGCACCGTGGTAGCGAAGTAGCGGAATACGAACCACAGACAAATCACCATTGACAGCTTGACGATGCTCAGCTGCAGGTTCTCCATGTCAACGAAGTTCGTATTGAAAAGCTTCCAGCACAGGTCGCTAAGATTGAATACGTCGGCAGCCCAGTAAACACTTACCATGAGTGACAGCACGCCCATCACTGGTGTGACCACGTGATAGACAAAATTGTAATGCCACGATTTAGTGATGGGACGCTCGTCCATGTTCTTCCGCTTGCTGTAGAGGCTCATCCAGCTCGACATGCATGTGATGGTCAGCACGCAAGCCAACTGCATGGTCCACCAAATCAATATCTGTACAGAGAGAAGCGTGTAGCCCATCCACGAACACACCAATGCTACGAGGAACACCATGAGCGTCAGGTAGGAATAGACCATGTCCTGCTTTGGCACACGCTTGTTGTGGCGCATCATGACACTCCATTGCCACAGGGTGGCCAGAACCATTACCGTGGGGAAGAACAGGTTGACCAGTTCCTTTGGAATAAGTACAATCCGGAAAGCAATCACAAGAAAGCTCACCAACATCAATGGTGCATAGAGATGGAAAGAACTGGAAATCTGGTCTCCATTGACTCGCAACAGCAGCGATAACAATATTACACTAAGCAGCCATGAATACTCTATGAGAAGGTCGGAGGCCATCTGGAAGAAATTCTGTCCCCAGCTTTGTCCAACCGCCATGATGAGTGCAAACGTGATGACCGTGGTCACCATGATGATACATCTGCGCTTCTTCATGAACTCCTCAGTTTGAATGCGTTTGGGAATGAAGAAGCGGAAAGCCAGCTGGTTCAGCAAGACAGCCACGATAACATAGAAGAAGATAAGCAGGAAGAGTCCAAAGATGATGGTACTGCTCCATTGCGATGTAGGGGTCGAGGTGTATTTCTCACTCATCACCTGCACCATCTCATCCCATTTCTCTGGCAGGTTCTTCAGTACTGAGAGGTAGTTGCTACTGCCATTCATGAAGATGCCGCGCTGTATCTCAGCATAGCGTTCCTGAGCATAGTCGTTCATGTACTTCAGCCGTAGCTCGCTCATTTCATAGTATCGGATGAAGTCGGCCGTCTGCGAACGGTTCTCTTCCAGCGAACTGCGAATGTTGATGGCCAGCGTCAAACAAACACTCCTGTCAACCTTGGCTTTCTGGCTCAACACGCCTACAGGCATCTGGCGCAGACTTCCTATCAGGCTGTCGTACTTGGCTATCTCGGCCTCATGGCTTCGCAGGAAATCCCTGAAAGGCTGCTGCTGGCGCTGAAATCGCTGATACTGGTCGGTAGCTTCATGACATGCATAGGTGAGGTCGAACACGTAGTTGGAGTTCTGTGAGTAGAGCATCAGGGAATTCTGGTTCGAGCGCTTCATCGTTTCCATCAGCTCATTCTGAACAGCACGGTTCTGCACCCGTCGCTCCGTCAGCTTCCCAGACACTTCTCCATAGCGTTTCACCAGTTCCAGACGGAGCACGCCAAGTGTTTTGTCTAAGTTTTCTTCTTTCAGCACCGCTTGTGCGTCAGGCAAAACCGACATCAGTATGGATAACAATAAGAGTAGTTTTTTCATCGCTAACTTAGTTTTTTTGCATAAGTTGAGAGATTCGTCATACAGGAATCTTGTCAATGCGCTTCTGGTGGCGTCCACCCTCAAATTCAGTGGCAAAGAACTCATCCATAATCTTGCGAGCCATCTCCTCGTCAATGAAGCGGCCGGGCATCACGAGCACGTTGGCATTGTTGTGCTGACGTATAAGATGAGCTATTTCTGGAATCCAGCACAGTCCTGCACGGATGCTCTGGTGCTTGTTCAGCGTCATGTTAATACCCTCACCGCTGCCGCAGATGGCAATGCCAGGGAACACCTCCCCTTGCTCTATGCCACGAGCCAGCGCATGTCCAAAATCAGAGTAGTCGCATGAATCTTCGCTGTAGGTGCCATAATCCTTATAGGGCATGCCTTTCTCTTCGAGATATTTCTTAACGAATTGTTTTAACGCAAAGCCTGCATGGTCGCTGGCCAGTCCAATAGTCTTGATATCCATAGCTGTTTGGTGTTTATTATAATAATTTCGCTGCAAAACTATAAAAAAATACTGAAATAAAAAAAAGAATGCGGTGGTTATTCATTTTTTCTTCGTACTTTTGCACAATAAAAAGTAAAACAACACAAATCGACATGGAAAAGCAACTGAAACCAGCTACCCTTTGCGTACAGGGAGGATGGAAACCAAAGAATGGAGAACCACGAGTATTACCCATCTATCAGAGCACCACTTTCAAATATGACAATACTGAAGAAATGGCCGACCTCTTTGACTTGAAGAAAGAGGGCTATTTCTACACACGTCTGCAAAACCCTACCAACGATGCCGTAGCAGCGAAGATTGCTGCGCTTGAAGGTGGCGTGGGTGCCGTTCTGACATCGAGCGGACAGGCTGCCAACTTCTATGCTGTGTTCAATATCTGTGAAGCAGGCGACCATATTGTTACTTCCAACGAAATTTATGGAGGTACCTACAACCTCTTCAGCGTAACAATAAAGAAGCTGGGCATCGAATGTACCTTCGTCAATCCCGAGGCAACAGAGGAAGAGATTAGTCAGGCTTTCCGTCCCAACACTAAACTGCTCTTCGGTGAAACCATCTCGAATCCCGGTTGCAAGGTCCTTGACATTGAGAAGTTTGCCCGCATAGCCCACAATCATGGCGTTCCCCTCGTTGTGGACAACACCTTCCCCACCCCTGTAAACTGTCGCCCCTTTGAATGGGGAGCTGACATCGTGACCCACAGTACAACTAAGTATATGGACGGACATGCCACACAGGTGGGCGGCTGCGTTGTTGACAGCGGACGATTCGACTGGGATGCCCATGCCGATAAGTTCCCCGGACTCACCACTCCCGATGAGTCTTATCACGGATTGACCTATACAAAGGCTTTCGGTAAGATGGCCTATACTACAAAACTCGTGGCACAACTGATGCGCGATTTGGGATCAATACCTGCTCCTCAAAACTCGTTCCTGCTGAATCTGGGACTTGAGACGCTACACCTGCGCATGAAGCGCCACTGTGAGAATGCACAGAAGATTGCTGAATTCCTCAAGCAGGACGACCGCGTGGCATGGATACACTATAGTGGACTTCCCGGTGATGAATGCTATGAACTGGCACAGAAGTACCTGCCTAACGGTTCATGTGGCGTGATTGCGTTTGGCTTGAAAGGTACGCGCGAGACTGCCATAAAGTTCATGGACTCGCTTAGGCTTATAGCTATCGTTACCCATGTGGCCGATGCACGCACTTGTGTGCTCCATCCCGCCAGCCACACACACCGTCAGCTCTCTGATGAACAATTGCGCGAAGCTGGCGTGGCTCCTGATCTCATTCGCCTCTCGGTGGGTATCGAGGATGCAAACGACATACTCGACGACATCAAGCAGGCATTGGATAATCTCTGAATACCAAGTTCCGAGCATTTGGAAAGCAACACCATATTTACGCTCAAAGAGCGACTACAGGCAATCAGCCTCTACGACCAACTGAAGCCACTTGTGGCCGACGTATCCCGCAACGACGAACTGAAGCTTCGCCGACATTTGATGCATGTCATTGAGAACGGAACGGTGACTCGTAATGTATTCGGGCTCAATCCCATCGTCAGCAGTCTACAGACAGCTATTCTTGCCGTAGAGGAAATCGGTCTGCACCGTGATGCCGTCATTGCCATAATGTTACGTCCAAGCATAGAGCAGCAGCTCATTACCCATGACGTGATACGCCGTGACTATGGCCTCTCGGTAGACCGTATCCTGCACGGACTGGAGCGCATACAAGAACTTTACCAGAAGAATCCCGTTATAGAGAGCGAGCGTTCTAATTTCATCAAGTCTCAAAGTGAGAATTTCCGCAACCTTCTGCTGTCGTTTGCCGAAGACATGCGTGTCATACTCATCATGATTGCTGACCGTGTGAACCTCATGCGGCAGATACGTGACACGAAAAACCTTGAGGCTCAGCTTGAAGTTAGCCAGGAGGCAGCCTATCTATATGCTCCGCTGGCTCATAAACTGGGACTCTACAAGCTGAAGAGCGAACTGGAGGATTTGTCGCTGAAGTACTTGGAACACGATGCCTACTACCATATTAAAGAGAAGCTGAATGCCACCAAGCAAGCCCGCGATTCCTATATCGAGAACTTCATTGGCCCCATCGAGAAGAAACTGAAGGAGGCAGGACTTACCTTTCATATGAAGGGACGTACCAAGTCAATACACAGTATTTGGCAGAAGATGAAGAAGCAAAAGTGCCCTTTTGAGGGTGTCTACGACCTCTTTGCCATCCGTATTATCATAGACTGTCCGCCCGAAAAAGAGAAGCAGTGCTGCTGGCAGACGTTTGCTATCATCACCGACATGTATACCTCCAATCCTAAGCGCATGCGCGACTGGCTCTCGGTACCCAAGTCGAACGGTTACGAGAGTCTGCATATCACCGTGCTCGGTCCTGAGCAGAAATGGGTAGAGGTGCAGATCAGAACTGAGCGTATGGATGAAGTAGCCGAGCGTGGCGTTGCTGCCCACTGGCGCTACAAAGGCGTAAAGGCTGAAGGTGGTGGCATGGATGAATGGCTGGCCAGCATACGGCAGATGCTTGAGAATGCCGATGACGGCATGACGGCCATGGACCAGTTCAAGAAGGAACTGGAAGACGATGAGGTCTATGTGTTCACTCCTAAAGGTGACCTGATGCGTTTCCAGAAAGGAGCCACTGTGCTTGACATGGCCTACCATATACATTCCAAAGTAGGCAGTGCCTGCACGGGTGCACGTATTAATAATAGGAATGTGACTTTCCGTCAGGAGCTGCACTCGGGCGACCAAGTAGAGATTCTAACCTCGTCGACCCAGAAGCCTAAGCAAGAGTGGCTCAATATTGTGAAGACCTCGCGTGCGAAGGCTAAGATCAGGCTTGCGCTGAAGGAAACCCAGCAGAAAGAGGCCATGATGGTGAAAGAGATGCTGGAACGTAAGTTCAGGAATCGTAAGATTGAACAGGACGAGAGTCTCATGATGCGCACCATGAAGAAGCTAGGCTACAAGGAAGCCAGTGAATACTATCGCGACATTGCAGCCGGCACACTCGACGTGGGTACTATCCTTGACAAGTATCTGGAGCTGCAGCAGAGCGAGAAGTCCGTTAGTCCTGACCGTTCTTCCCTGGTTCGCTCTGCCGACGAGTTTGTATTGGAAGAGCATCAAGCTCCTGCCGCTGCACAGAACGATGACGTACTCGTCATCGACAAGAACTTAAAGGGTATAGACTACCAGCTGGCCAAGTGTTGCAATCCCATCTATGGTGACGAGGTCTTTGGATTCGTAACAGCAGGCGGTGGCATCAAGATACACCGATGCGACTGTCCCAATGCCCACGAAATGCGCCGTCGCTTCGGCTATCGCATTGTCAAGGCCAAGTGGAGCGGCAAGGGTTCGTCCCAGTATAGCATTACCCTGCGTGTCATTGGAATCGACGACTTGGGCATTGTGAACAACATGACGAGCATCATCTCGAAAGATGAGAAGCTTATCCTGAGGAGTATCAATATCGACTCTAACGATGGGCTCTTCCGTGGCAACCTGGTTATCATGGTCAATGATAATACCCGTCTTGAAACGCTCATCAAGAAGCTGCGCACGGTAAAAGGTGTAAAACAAGTAGAAAGAATATAACACAACCAACACACTGACAAAAAGAAAGACTATGGCAAAAAAGATTGTAACTTTTGGCGAGCTCTTACTCCGATTCTCAAAGCTCGACCACCTGCGGCTCACGCAGGGTGACATGTTTACGGCAAAATACGGAGGCAGCGAGGCTAACGTTGCTGTATCGCTGGCTACGCTGGGTGACAACGTGGAGTACATCACGCGCCTGCCCGACAATGCCATCGGCCATGCTGCTACCCAAAGTCTCATGCAACTGGGTGTATGTACTCAGCGTGTGCTTCGTGGAGGTACGCGTATAGGTTCTTACTATCTGGAGCCTGCTGCAGGTATGCGTGCCTCAAAGGTTATCTACGATCGTAACGGCTCAGCCTACTCAGAGCTGAAGCCGGGTATGATTCCCTGGCACGATATTTTGAGCGATGCCGATGTGCTCCACGTGTCGGGCATCACCGCTGCCATCTCACAGAATGCTGCCGATGCCACGTTTGAGGCTCTCGACGTTGCCGACGAACTGGGCATTCAGGTGTCCTTCGACATCAACTATCGTAAGAACCTATGGAAGTATGGAGCCGACCCTCGACAGACTCTCAAACACATGCTGTCCCGTTGCGATATGATGTTCGGCGATGCCATAGAGTTCGAATGGATATGCCAGCGTCAGCAGCCTCCCTTTACGGCCAAGGACAGCAGCTTCCAGATGCAAATGGACGAATACCGTGAGTGGTTTAACGACTTGCACCGTGAGTTCCCGCGTTGCAGGCAATGGCTCATGGGCATGCGCAATATGGTAGCATCGAGCCATCACCTGCTCACCGCGCTGCTGTGGACTGATGGTGAACTGCTTCAGGCTCCCATCCACGACATACCCGATGTGGTCGATCCAGTGGGCGTGGGCGATGCTTTTATGGCAGCGCTGCTTCATGCGCAGTCGGCCTTCCCTGACGACAAGCAGCTTACGCTTAACTATGCACTGGCTGCTGCCGCTATCAAGAACACGATTCCTGGCGACTTCAACTTGGCTACCGACGAAGAAATCATGTCTGTTGTCCGAGGTGATTACCACACCGATTCGCTCTATAAGGTTACTGTCTGATAATCTCACTTACCAGTTTAGTTTCAAATCTGTCTTAATCATGCAAAGCAAGGTACTCCTTATTTACACTGGCGGAACCATCGGCATGAACTGCAATCCGCGGACAAAGGCGCTCGAACCTTTCGACTTCGAGCACTTGTTGCGCAATGTGCCGGAGCTTACTCAGTTTGACACACAGATTGAGACTTACCAGTTTGTACCGCCCATCGACTCAAGCGACATGTCGCCTACTCGATGGACTGAGCTGAGCCATGTTATCGCCGACCGCTATGACCAGTTCGACGGGTTTGTTGTGCTTCATGGCACTGACACGATGGCCTACACGGCCTCGGCACTGAGCTACATGCTGGAGAACCTGACAAAGCCCGTCATCTTCACAGGCTCGCAGCTACCCATCGGTCAGCTTCGCACCGACGGCAAGGAGAATGTCATTACCTCCATAGAAATAGCTGCTGCCCGCCATCAGGATGGAACGGCCTTGGTACCTGAGGTGTGCATCTACTTCGGAGGACACCTGATGCGTGGCAACCGTACCACGAAGCAGAGTGCCGACGAGTTCAATGCTTTCGAATCGTTCAACTACCCGCATCTGGCAGAGGCAGGCGTAAACATTATCTATCATGAAGAACTGGTTCGCAAGCCCGACTTCAATCGCCCCATGAAGCCCCATTTCAGGTTGGATAACAATGTGATTATTTTCTCACTTTTCCCTGGAGTACGCGAGGATCTCATTCGCCACATCATTGCCACGCCAAACCTGAAGTCAATTGTCATGCGTACTTTCGGATCGGGCAATGCCCCACAAAGTCCATGGCTCATCAGTGCACTCAAGGAAGGTACGCACTGCGGCAAGGTAATCATCAACATCAGCCAATGTATGCAAGGACGTGTTGAGATGGGACGTTATGATACGGGCTACCAGCTGAAGGAAGCAGGCGTCATCAGCGGCTGCGACTCCACGGTGGAGAGTGCTGTTACCAAGCTCATGTTTCTGCAGTCTCACTACGATGACCCGGAGCAAGTTCGGAAGTATATGCAACGCAGCATCAGAGGAGAGATAACAGAGTAAATCATCCTAATATAATTATCAACCCCAATAAACATAGAAGATTATGAAAGACCTAAAAGGAACGAAAACAGAGAAGAACCTGCAGGAAGCTTTTGCAGGTGAGTCGCAGGCACGCAACAAGTACACCTATTTTGCTTCAAAGGCAAAGAAAGACGGCTATGTTCAGATTAGCAAGATTTTCGAGGAGACAGCCGCCAATGAGAAAGAGCATGCCGAGTTATGGTATAAATACCTGAACGGTGGTAAGGTGAGCGACACCATGACCAATCTGGAAGATGCTGCCAATGGTGAGAACTTTGAGTGGACCGACATGTACAAGCGCATGGCTCAGGAGGCTCGCGAGGAAGGCTTCGATGAGATTGCCGACAAGTTTGAGGGTGTGGCTGCCATTGAGAAGGAGCATGAGGAGCGCTATCGCAAACTGCTCGACAATATCAAAAAGGAGCGTGTGTTCTCGAAAGACAATGATGTCATCTGGCAGTGCTCAAACTGTGGTCATATCGTCATTGGCAAGAAGGCTCCTGAGGAGTGTCCCGTGTGCAACCACGCACAGGCTTACTTCCAGGTGAAAGCTGAGAACTATTAATCAACACAAACCCGATTTCAAAATGTAAAACTCGAGGTGCGAGGGGGACAGGAAGGTTCCCCCACATCCCGAGATTATTCACAGTATTATTGTTCATATATGGTAAAGATTACGAAAGAGGCTGCTCTTGAATATCATGAGAGCGGCCGTCCAGGGAAAATCGAGGTGAAGCCTACCAAGGCCTATCGCACCCAGACCGACCTTTCGCTGGCCTACTCGCCTGGCGTGGCCTATCCCTGCTTGGAAATTCAGGAGAACCCCGATGATGTGTATCGCTACACTGACAAGGGAAATTTGGTAGCCGTTATCTCAAACGGCACCGCCGTGCTCGGACTGGGCGACATCGGTGCCATGAGTGGCAAGCCCGTCATGGAGGGAAAGGGACTGCTGTTCAAAATCTACGGTGGTATTGATGTGTTCGACATTGAAGTCGATGAAAAGGACCCAGTGAAGTTCTGCGAGGCCGTAGAACGCATCGCTCCCACTTTCGGCGGCATCAACCTGGAGGACATCAAGGCTCCTGAGTGCTTCTACATTGAAGATCGGCTGAAGAAGACGCTCAACATTCCCGTGATGCACGACGACCAGCACGGCACGGCTATTATCAGTGCTGCCGGTCTGAAGAATGCCCTCGAAGTGGTGGGCAAGGACATCAAGAAAGTTCGCATCGTGGTCAACGGTGCTGGTGCTGCGGCTATTTCCTGCACGAAGCTCTATATGGCTCTTGGCGCACAGAAAGAGAACATCGTGATGCTCGACTCTAAGGGTGTCATCAGTAGCGACCGTCAGGGACTGAACGACCAGAAGCGCTTCTTTGCCACCGACCGTCGTGATATTCATACACTGGCCGAGGCTGTCAACGGTGCCGATGTCTTCGTTGGCCTGTCTAAGGGTAATGTGCTCACGCAGGATATGGTTCGCTCCATGGCTCAGGATCCCATTATCTTTGCTCTGGCCAACCCCGTGCCTGAGATTTCCTATGAGGATGCAATGGCTGCACGCCCCGACGTGCTCATGTCGACGGGACGCACCGACTATCCCAACCAGATCAATAATGTAATCGGCTTCCCCTATATTTTCCGTGGTGCCCTCGACGTACACGCCACTGCTATCAACGAGGATATGAAGATGGCTGCCGTGCATGCCATTGCCGACCTGGCCAAACAGCCTGTACCCGACGTAGTGAACGATGTTTACAAGGTGAACAACCTGAAGTTCGGCCGACAGTACTTCATACCCAAGCCAGTGGATCCCCGTCTAATCAGCGAGGTGAGCGCCGCCGTGGCCAAGGCTGCCATTGAGAGCGGCGTTGCCCGGAAAACTATCGTCGACTGGGATAAATACAAGGACTCGCTCTCCCTGCTTCTGGGACAAGAGACGAAGCTTACACAGAAACTGTATGCTACTGCTGCCGCTCATCCGCAGCGCGTGGTCTTTGCCGAGGCCATTCACCCCACGATGCTAAAGGCTGCCGTGCAGGCTAAGAGTGAAGGTATCTGCCAGCCCATCCTGCTGGGCAATGACGAGGTTATCGAAAAGATGGCACGCCAACTTCAGCTTAATATGGAGGGTATCGAAATTGTGAACTTGCGCCACCCCAGCGAGCAGGAGCGCCGCGAGCGCTATGCCCGCATCCTGGCAGAGAAACGCCAGCGCGACGGCTACACTTTCCAGGAGGCTAACGACAAGATGTTCGAGCGTAACTACTTTGGCATGATGATGGTCGAAACCGGAGAGGCCGATGCCTTCATCACCGGTCTTTACACCAAGTATTCCAATACCATCAAGGTAGTCAATGAAGTGATTGGTATCCGTCCGGAATACAATCATTTCGGAACGATGCATATCATCAACTCGCCCAAGGGAACACTCTACATTGCCGACACGCTTGTCAACGAGAATCCCGATCAGGACACGCTCGTAGATATTGCAAAACTTTCGGCTACTGCCGTTCGCTTCTTCAACGAGAAACCGGTCATCTCCATGATTAGCCACTCCAACTTCGGCTCTTCACAGACTCAGGGTGCCAAGAAGGTGCGCGCAGCCGTGGAGCGGTTGCAAGAGATGTATCCCGACATGGCTATCGATGGTGAGATGCAGATAGGCTTTGCACTCGACCGTGAGTTGCGCGATGAGCAGTATGGCTTCACCCGCCTCAAAGGTAAGGATGTGAACACACTGGTGTTCCCCAACCTCACCTCAGCTCGTTCCAGCTACAAGATGCTGCAGATGCTCGATCCCGACGTGGAGATCATTGGCCCCATCCAGATGGGACTGAACAAAGCCATCCACTTCATTGACTTCGGTGCCTCGGTACGCGACGTGGTGAATATCGTGGCCGTGGCCGTCATCGATGCCTACGTCGACAAGATCAAGAGCAGAATATCGAAGAGTTAAGAAATGCCTTACGACATTATCCTCTCACTGGCATCCAACTGCCAGCAGCAACAGAACCTGGCCGAGGCGCGGAAGCGCCTGGGACAGGTTCTGTTCGATTTAAGCTATACAAAGGAACTGTGGTCGGAGCCTTTCCACGCATCGCCCGACAAGCCCTCATCGCTTTATCTGAACCAGCTGCTGTATGCACGCACGGAACTCCAGGCTGCCGACCTCAACGAAAAGTTGAAAAAGACAGAAGCAGACATGGGACGCACCCCACAGCTACGGGCCCAAGGCATCGTGCCCATAGACCTTGACCTGTTGCTGCACGACGGCACACGCTATCACCTTCCCGACTGGGAACGTCCCTACATCAAGGAACTGCTGAGGTGAGGGGAACGCGACTTCCTGAAAAAATAGTCTGTCTTTTTTGCTGACTCAAAAAGATTTTGTATTTTTGCAATAGTATTCATCAAAAACATTATTCTATGAAAAAACTTCTATTAACTGCAGTTGCCTTTATGATGGCAGCAGTAGGTACGAATGCCCAGTTCAAGACCGGCACTTTCTCTCTTCAGCCTAAACTCGGTCTCGGTATTGCCAATATCACAGGTATTGAAAACGTACAGTTTTATGGTTCCAATAAAAGTAGCAAAACGATAACAGGAGCAGGCCTTATCGGTGCTGAATTGGAATATCAGATTAAGAATAATTTTTCGCTGGCCTGCGAACTGAACTATTCATTGCAAGGCTGCGCATGGGATGATTTCTCTAATGGCGGCATGGAATACAAGAACCCCAGAGTTGAATTAGGATATGTCAAGCTCCCAATCATTGGCAACTTCTATTTGAAGCCAGGCTTGGCACTGAAAGCCGGTTTACAGTTCGGTGTCCTGACAAATGCACATTTCAAGTGTTCTACAGAGGGCAAGTTGTCAGGCAGAGAAATCACAACCGACATATCAATTGACATGAATGATGATTTTGAATCAATAGATGTCTCCATTCCCTTTGGTGTATCCTACGAAACACGTAAGCACTGGGTGTTCGATGCCCGTTATCAGTTTGGTCTGACTAAAATCAACAAGAATAACAGTAAAGACTACAAGAACAGTGTATTCATGATTACGGCTGGATACAAGTTCAAGCTCAAATAACTTTAGGAAAAATTCAATAATGCTGGCAAAGGCAATTGCTTTTGCCAGCATTACTTTATTCCTCCATCAGCTTACGGTAGCGCGCACGCTTGGGCTCTTCGATGCCTAAGCGCTGTGCCTTGTTAGCCTCATACTCGGAGTAGTTGCCTTCAAAGAAGAACACCTCACCTGCAGCTGCTTCGCCCATGGCACCCTCGAAAGCTAAAATGTGTGTGCAGATTCGATCAAGGAACCAGCGGTCGTGACTAATGACGACGGCGCAGCCGGCAAAGGCCTCCAGACCTTCTTCAAGTGCACGCAGCGTATTCACGTCGATGTCGTTAGTAGGCTCGTCGAGTAGCAGCACGTTGCCCTCCTGTTTCAGGGCGATGGCCAAATGCAGGCGGTTGCGCTCGCCACCGGAGAGTACACCGCACTTCTTCTCTTGGTCGGCACCGCTGAAGTTGAAGCGCGACAGGTAGGCACGCACGTTAACATCGCGTCCACCCATGCGGATGGTCTCGTTGCCACCGCTTACCACCTGATAGACGCTCTTCTCGGGGTCGATGTCCTTGTGTTGCTGGTCTACGTAAGACAGCTTCACCGTTTCGCCCACGCTGAAGGTTCCGGCATCAGCCTGCTCCAAGCCCATGATGAGTCGGAATAGCGTAGTCTTGCCGGCACCGTTGGGACCGATGACACCCACGATGCCGTTGGGGGGCAGGTTGAAGTTGAGGTCGGTGAAGAGCGTCTTCTCGCCGTAGGCCTTTGCCACGTGCTCTGCCTCGATGACCTTATTGCCCAGACGTGGGCCGTTGGGAATATAGATCTCCAGCTTTTCTTCCTTCTGCTTCTGTTCCTCATTGAGCATCGACTCATAGCTGTTCAGACGGGCCTTGCCCTTAGCATGACGGGCCTTGGGGGCCATACGTACCCACTCCAGCTCACGCTCCAGTGTCTTGCGACGTTTCGATGCCTGCTTCTCCTCCTGAGCCAGACGTTGGCTCTTCTGCTCCAGCCACGAGGAATAGTTGCCCTTCCAGGGAATACCTTCGCCACGGTCGAGTTCAAGAATCCATTCGGCCACATCATCGAGGAAATAGCGGTCATGGGTTACGGCAATCACCGTTCCCTCATACTGTTGAAGGTGCTGTTCGAGCCAGTCGATGGACTCGGCATCAAGATGGTTCGTGGGCTCGTCGAGCAGCAGCACGTCGGGCTTCTGCAAGAGCAGACGGCACAGAGCCACGCGTCGACGCTCACCTCCAGATAGATTCTTCACACTCCAGTCGCCTGGCGGACAGCGCAGGGCAGCCATGGCACGGTCGAGCTTCGAGTCCATGTTCCAGGCATCGGTAGCATCGATAATATCCTGCAGCTCTGCCTGACGCGTCATGAGCTTGTCCATCTTGTCGGGGTCTTCGTAATACTCCGGCAGTCCGAACTTCACGTTGATGTCGTCATACTCCTTCAGCGCGTCATAGACATGCTGTACACCCTCCATCACATTCTCCTTCACCGTCTTCTCCTCGTTGAGGGGAGGATCCTGGGGCAGGTAGCCCACGGTATAGCCGGGACTCCATACCACCTCACCCTGATACTGCTGGTCCAGTCCGGCAATAATCTTCATCAAGGTGGACTTACCCGCACCGTTCAGACCGATGATGCCTATCTTTGCTCCGTAGAAGAAGCTGAGATAGATGTTCTTGAGTACTTGTTTCTGGTTCTGCTGTATGGTCTTGCTTACGCCGACCATCGAGAATATCACTTTCTTATCGTCAACTGTTGCCATATAGGAGTAAGGAGTTGGGAGTTGGGATTTGGAGTTAGGAATTTTGCTTATCCGTTGTTAGCTTCGAAGATAGCCATACGTTCTTCTAACTGTGCGTACTGATGGTCTTCGATGAAGGAGGTACACACACGCAGACCTTCCTGATGGGAGCCAGTGGTAATCAGGCAGATAGCCGACACACCGTAGTACATCAGCTCATGAGCCAGCTGTCCGCTCGTCATGTTCTTGTAGCCGATGGTGAAGTAGAAACCGTCGGCGATAGGCTCGTCGAGGTCTTTGTCGTAGACCACATGGAATCCGTGACGCAGGAAAATCTCCTTCAGCTTATGGGCACGCTCGCCATATACCTTGATGTCATCGCGGAAGTTGTAGGTGCCGTCACAAGCTGCCTTCAGCAGGGCTGCCAAGGCATACTGTGCACTATGACTGGTTCCCGATGAGAGGGCATAGAGCATGCGCGTAGAGAAGACCAGTCCGAAGGGCAGACCCTCGTAGCGGGCAGAGAGGGCATCGTAGTGGCGATGGAAGAGCTTGTCGCTGATGCAAACCACGCCGATACGCTCACCGGCATAGCTGAATGCCTTGGAACCTGAGATGAGCAGCATGTAGTTGTCGGTATAACGGGCCACGGATACCTGATAGGGAGGCTGGAACGGCTTGGATAGGTCTTTACGGAAGTCCATGGCAAAATAGGCCAGGTCTTCCATCACCACAGCATCATACTGCGTAGCCAGCGTACCGATTGTCTTCAACTCGTCCTCGCACAGGCAGATCCATGCAGGGTTGTTGGGGTTCGAATAGACGATGGCACAGATGTTACCCTTCTTCAGATAAGACTCCAGCTTAGCTCCCAGCTTGTCACCACGGTAATCATAGACATCGAAAGTCTCGAACTTTACCCCCATCACCTTCAGCTGCATCTTCTGCACGGGGAAGCCCGGGTCGATGAAGAGAACGGTGTCCTTCTTCGGGTTACTCTGCGAACAGGTGAGGAACGAGGCATACGTGCCTTGCATGGAGCCGGTGACAGGCACGCAACTCTCGGCACTGATATCCACATTGATGAATGCCTTGACAAATCGCGATGCCTGCTTCTTCAGCTCAGGATAGCCCTGAATGTCGGGATAGCTATGGGCAATGCCGTCCTGCAATGCCTTAATCTGGGCATCGACACCCACCTTTGCGGCAGGAAGTCCGGGAATGCCCATCTCCATCTTGATATACTCCACCCCACTCTCTTTCTCAGCCATCGCTGCCACCTGCTTCACTTCGCGGATGGTGGCCTTGGCAAAATCGTCAATGCCCAACTGAGTAATCAGCTTGTCAACAATCTCTTTCTTAATTGGCGTTTCCAATTTTATTCTATATTCTAAGTTCTCAATTCAAAAATCTCAACTCACTTCTGTGCTTCCTTTCCGATAGCCAGTGCCTTGATGTTAGCCTCCACTACGGCATCACCCTTGCGTCCGAAGACACGACGGATGGCATCTTCCAATTTGTCGTACTCAATGCCCAGTGCCTTCTGTGCGGCACCCAGCAGAATCACGTTGGCTGAGCGGGGTACGCCAGCATCCTTGGCCTGCTGCTCAATGTCAATCATAATGACATTACCCAATTCTTTCAGGTCGTTCTTAATAACCTCTGTATCAGGGTAATTGGGAATATTAATAAAAGGTGTGCTGGAGGTGATGATCCAGCCATCCTTCTTCAAGAACGGCAGATAGCGCAGGGCCTCCATGGGCTCCATGGAGATAATCACATCGGCACCACCCAGAGGGATGAGGTCGCTATGAATGGGTTCGCTGGAAAGGCGCAGGTTCGACTGTACGTCGCCACCGCGCTGGCTCATGCCGTGAACCTCTGCCTGCTTGATGTACAAGTTCTCTTTCATGGCAGCCTCGCCAATGATGGTTGCAATAGAGAGGATACCCTGTCCTCCCACACCGCACAAGATAATATCTGTTTTCATTATGCTTTCTTCTGTTTAAGGTGACGTTGTAATGTTTGCATGCACTCGCGACGGGGAATAATCACCGAAATGCCCTTGTACTCGATTTCCTCTTTCAGGATCTTGGTAATCTCGGGCATGTTCTTCGGAATGGGGTTCACCACATGCAGATGCTCCTGAGGCACACCCAGTGCCATGCAGATAGCTTCAAACTTATTCGTGCCGGCAGAGTCCTGTCCTCCCGTCATGGCTGTGGTGAGGTTGTCGCTGATGATGACCACGATGTTGGCGTTCTCGTTGGCAGCATCGAGCAATCCTGTCATGCCGCTGTGCGTGAACGTAGAGTCACCGATGATGGCAACGGCAGGCCACTGCCCTGCATCGCTGGCACCCTTGGCCATTGTGATGGAAGCACCCATGTCCACACAGGAATGGATAGCTTTATAGGGAGGCAGGAATCCCAGCGTGTAGCAACCGATGTCACCAAAGACACGGGCGTTGGGATAGTCGAGCAGTACCTGGTTGAGGGCTGTGTAGACATCGCGGTGTCCGCATCCCTGACAGAGTGCTGGTGGGCGTGGAGCCACATCCTCGCAAGTCTTGTATGCTTCGTCGCTGGGCAGACCCAGTGCCTTCTTCAGTAGGTCGGGGTTCAGCTCACCCGTACGAGGCAGCTCTCCTGTGAGACGGCCACGGATGACGGCATTGCCCGGCATCACGCCACGCACCTGATCCTCGATGAAGGGCTGACCTTCCTCTGCAATGAGCACACTCTCGCAGTCGTCGGTCATACGACGGATGAGCTTCTTGGGCAGGGGATACTGGCTGACTTTCAACACAGGATAGGGGCAGTCACCGTCAGGATAGCATTCCATCAGGTAGTTGTAGGCAATGCCGCTGGCAATGATGCCCAACTTGTGGTCCTTGCCGTCTTCATACTTATTATATATGCTGTCAACGGCCATCTGCTCCAGCAGCGGCTGCTGACCTGTCACTACGTCGTTGCGCTTGCGGGCAAAAGCAGGCAGCAGCACCCAGTTGCTGGCCTTGGCATTATAGTTGAGCTCCTTCTGTGGCTTCGGCTCGTCGGCAACCTCTACCACGGCACGACTATGTGCCATGCGAGTTGTCACACGCATCAGCACGGGCAAACCAACGCTCTCCGACAGCTCATAGGCTGTCGACATCATGTTATAGGCTTCCTGCTGGTTCGAAGGTTCCAGGGTGGGAATCATGGCAAACTTGCCATAGAACCGCGAGTCCTGCTCGTCCTGGGAAGAGTGCATCGAGGGGTCGTCGGCCACAAGGACCACAAGACCGCCGTTGACTCCCGTCATAGCGCTGTTGACAAACGGGTCGGCGCAGACGTTCAGGCCCACATGCTTCATGCACACCAGTGCGCGCTTGCCCATGAACGACATGCCGAGGGCTGCCTCCATAGCCGTTTTCTCATTGGTAGACCAGCGGTTGTGGATACCGCGCTCTCGTGCTTGAGCCGAATCCTGAATATACTCAGTAATCTCTGTAGAAGGTGTTCCCGGGTAAGCATACACACCGCTTAGCCCAGCATCAATGGCTCCCTGCGCAATAGCTTGGTCGCCTAAAAGTAGTTTTTTCATATCATGAACTTTGTTTGGTTTCTGTTGCTGACGCGCAAAAGTAAGCAAAAATATTAAGACAGCCAAATAATAGGAATGTTTTGCGCCACTTTTAGGTTTGTTTCACAAACTAACCTGAGAAACATTTGGACAAGACAGAAATAATTGCTACCTTTGCAGCCGTTCATTCTATAAGAATTGGACATGGCATAAGTCAAGAAACATTTGTATCATATACTTTAGGCATTATGAAGATTTCACACATTGAGCATCTGGGCATTGCCGTCCAGAGCATTGAAGAGAGCCTGCCGTTCTTTACCGACGTGCTGGGTCTGGAGTGTTATGCAACCGAAGTAGTAGAAGACCAGAAAGTAAAGACCGCCTTCCTGAAGTGTGGTGAGGTGAAGCTGGAACTGCTGGAGCCCACATCACCTGAGAGCACTATTCAGAAGTGGCTCGACAAGGGCAACAAGGGCGTTCATCACGTTGCTTTCTGCATTGAGGACGGTGTTGCCAACGCATTGGCCGAGGTCAGCGAGAAGGGCGTACGCCTTATCGACCAGGCTCCACGCAAGGGTGCCGAGGGTTTGAACATCGCTTTCCTGCACCCGAAGTCTACAGCAGGCATCCTGACAGAACTTTGCGAACATCCTGAGTAAAATTGAAGGATTGAAGAATTGAAAAATTGAAGAATTGAAAAATTGAAATATAACAATGTCAAAGCAATTAGAAAAGATTAAGCAACTCATCGAGAAACGCGAACAGGCCCGTCTCGGTGGTGGTGAGAAAGCTATCCAGAAACAGCACGAGCGCGGCAAGTATACCGCACGCGAGCGTATCGATATGCTTCTCGATGAAGGCTCGTTCGAGGAATACGACATGTTCAAGGAGCACCGTTGCCACAACTTCGGCATGGAGAAAAAACAATTCCTGGGCGACGGTGTCGTAGCTGGTAGCGGTACCATTGACGGCCGTCTGGTATTTGTCTTCGCACAGGACTTCACCGTTCATGCCGGCTCCCTCTCTGAGACCATGAGCCAGAAGATCTGCAAGGTGATGGATATGGCCATGAAGATGGGCGCTCCTGTCATTGGTATCAATGACTCGGGTGGCGCACGTATCCAGGAAGGCATCAATGCCCTGGCTGGCTACGCTGAGATTTTCGAGCGCAATATCCTGGCCTCGGGTGTCATTCCTCAGATTTCAGGTATCTTCGGCCCCTGCGCCGGTGGTGCTGTGTACAGCCCAGCCCTCACCGACTTCACGCTGATGATGGAAGGTACCTCATACATGTTCCTTACAGGACCGAAGGTGGTGAAGACCGTTACGGGCGAGGATATCGACCAGGAGCATCTGGGCGGTGCCAGCGTTCACGCCACGAAGTCGGGTGTTACCCACTTCACGGCCAAGACCGAGGAGGAAGGCATCCAGATGCTGAAGACGCTGCTGAGCTATATCCCCTCTAACAACATGGAGACGGCTCCCCGCAAGAAATGCAACGACCCCATCAACCGTATGGAGGACAGCCTGAACGAGATTATCCCCGATAACCCCAACGAAGCCTACGACATGTACAAGGTTATCGCTGCCACCGTGGACAACGGTGAGTTCTTCGAGGTGCAGCCCAAGTTTGCCAAGAACATCATCGTGGGCTTTGCCCGCTTCAACGGTCAGAGCGTAGGTATCGTGGCCAACCAGCCTTCCTGCTATGCCGGCGTGCTCGACGTGAACGCCTCGCGCAAGGGAGCCCGTTTCGTGCGCTTCTGCGATGCCTTCAATATTCCTATCGTCAGCTTCGTCGACGTTCCCGGCTTCCTGCCCGGTACTGGTCAGGAGTACAATGCCGTCATCCTGCACGGTGCACAGCTCCTCTATGCCTACGGTGAGGCTACCGTTCCCAAGATTACCGTTACCCTGCGCAAGTCGTACGGAGGTTCCCACATCGTGATGGGTTCGAAGCAGCTACATACCGACCTGAACTACGCATGGCCCTCAGCCGAGATTGCCGTGATGGGTGCCTCGGGTGCTGCCGCCGTGCTCTATGCCAAGGAGGCCAAGGCCAAGAAAGAGGCTGGCGAGGACGTGAAAGCATTCATCGCTGAGAAGGAAGACGAGTACAACGAGCTTTTCGCCAATCCTTATCAGGCAGCCAAGTACGGCTATATTGATGATGTCATCGAGCCGCGCAACACCCGCTTCCGCGTATGCCGCGCCCTGGCTCAGCTGGCCACCAAGCGCGATGCCCTGCCTGCCAAGAAGCATGGTAACATTCCGATGTAACACAAGACCTTAGAAAGAATGAAGACAAACGAAGTTTATGCTGCCATAGCACTTGCCCTGCATGAGCATCTGGGCAACAATGTGCATGACGTGGAGCCGGGCATCATCACGATTGCCGAGCACCCCACACAATGGAATGGCTATGTTCAGACCATGACAGCACGTCCTTAAATCCATAAAGACATGAAAGAATACAAATATACTATCAACGGCACCAAGTACGAGGTTGCCATTGGTGATATTGAAGACTGCAACGTGACCGTCACCGTGAATGGTGAGGCATATAAGGTAGAGATGGAGAAGCCTGCCGAGCCCGAGAAGAAGAAGCCCGTGCTGGGCAAGCCCGCTGCTGCCGCAGAAAGTGCGAGCGAGAGTCCGGCTGCTGCCGACAAGGCTGCCGTCAACAAGAACAACGCCGTGAAGGCTCCTCTGCCTGGTGTGATTACCGACATCCTGGTAGCCATTGGCGATGAGGTTCAGGCCGGCGACACCGTCGTAGTGCTCGAAGCCATGAAGATGGCCAACAACCTGCAGGCCGAGAAGGCCGGCAAGGTAACTGCCGTCTGCGTAAAGGTCGGTGAGAGCGTCATGGAAGATGACGCACTTGTAGTGATCGAGTAATCAGGCTAAGAAAAGTCTGAACACTAGTTCTTATAAGAAAAGGAGGAAGTGCTTAATGTCCACTTTCCCCTTTTCTGTTTTTTCATTTGTTATCGGAGTATATGTCTCATAGATATTTCGCTATAGCGTCATGTCGTGATTTCGTGATGTCGTGAAACATCCTAACTGTATAGAAAAACACACAAACGTTTTTTTGTTACAGAAAAAAAAACTATCTTTGCGGAGTAAAACTGTGAGTAATATGAATAAGACCACTGTAATAAGCAACATTAAGGAGATTGCCAGCAAGACATTGCCAGCAAACAGTTCGTTGTTGCTATACGGCTCAAGGGCACGCGGTGACAATCGTCCAGACAGCGATTGGGATTTGCTGATTTTGCTTGACAAGCCGAGCCTATCTTTCAAAGATTACGATTTCGGCTACCCGTTTACTGAGTTGGGATGGAAAATCAATGAACAAATAAATGCACAAGTCTATTCAAAAAAAGAATGGGCAGGATACCATTTCACACCATTCTACAAGAATGTTGAACATGATAAAATAGTTCTGGTATGAGTTTGACTAATGAAGAACGGCAGAATCTGGTTCAACGTGAACTGGAGAAGGCTCATGAGGCTTACGAAGACATAGAAATCCTCAAAGCTCGTGAACGTTGGAACGGTGCAGCTAACCGCTTGTACTATTCAGTATTCCACGCTGTCAATGCGTTGTTTATCAATGATGGTTTAGAGGTTGGTCGGCATAAGTCTTCTCATTCGCTTTTTAGCATGCATTACGTCAAGACAGGGCTGCTGCCAATAGAGTATGGTCGTCTATACAATAACCTTCAGAGACTTCGTGAAAAGAGTGATTACAACTGCTTTTTCGACGTGTCAGAACAGGAGATAATTGATGGTATCACCATCGCTGCTGATTTCATCAAGGCGATAGAGCAGTTAATTAGAGAAAAGAAATAACAAATAATAGTTGAATCCTTATTGGACTCGTTTGAGTACTTTATGTGTAAAACATCCCCGCAACTCACTCAGAATTGCGGAGATTGTTTATAATACCGTGAGGGCTTACTTCATAACAACTTTGATAGCCTTGTCGCCCATCTTTACAATAGCGATGGAGCCAGACTGGATGCCGGTGGCGACGGTAGCCGCATTGTTGTGGGAAACAGCTGTACCCGCTTGCTTTCCATCGGCGGTATACACACGGATATCTGTTTGGTCGTCAACACCTTCAACCGTAATCAAACCGTTGTCTGTTTTAACCAGCACAGGGCGTGATGCTATCTGAGCCATACCATTCATAAGTCCCTCTGTCTGTGGTGTCGCATCTATCCAGCAGAGGGTCGCTGTAGCTGTTTCGGAATTCTCGTAACCAGCTTTCGTGGCATAGACGTTGATAATATAGGTTGCTGTCAGCGAGATTTCATTACCATAATGGGTCTTAATGTCTGCATCACTTATATTGGTTACGCATTCTGCCCCATTAGTAGCACATGTAAACGTTAACTTGCCGTTCTGATAGCTGATGGTCGGCTTTTCGCACGTCTCATGCGTGGATAATGTATCACTTTCCTCTATAAATACAAAGTCTTTCCAACCACTCGTGGCTTTATATTTGTTGATAGTACCCTTTGGCACATACAGCGTAGCATTATTAAAAGTATTAAGAGAGAAAGTTCTAGATTCCGATGCTTTTCCCGTAATTGCAAACGGATTCTCTATCAGCGAAATAACAGTAGTGATATCATTACAGCCATAGAAAGCAATATTACCAATACTCGTCACGCTGTTGCCGATGGTGACAGAGGTAAGGCCTTTGCAACCTCTGAAAGCATATTCGCCAATACTTGTCACGCTGTTGGGGATGGTGACGGAGGTAAGGCCATCGCAACCTAAGAAAGCAGAACTTCCAATGCTCGTCACACTGTTGGGGATGGTTATAGAGGTAAGACCATCGCACCACACGAAAGCATGACTACCAATACTCGTCACTTTTCGTGTTCTGCTCATATAGGTTACTTCCTCAGGGATTACTACGTTGCCTGTGTATTCATCAGGATATTCATTTAAATAATTTCCGCGGAAAGTAACCTCCAGTTCTTTACCATCATTGATGTAATTGTAATAAATGGTGACGCCATCACCATTCTTAACTTCAATGTCGTGAGCACTTGCCACCATTGGCAGCAACATCATCAGGGATAATAGTAATTTTTTCTTCATAATCATTGTTGTTTTAAGTTATACATATTGTTTGAATAGATACAAAAAGAAAACGTGGACAATTTACTTCGTCTACGTTTTCCGAGGTATTGGGGATGACCTTTGTAATCTTAAACGAGTAAATGCCCACGCCGAACGGCGTGAACTCCTACTTCAGTTCTTGATTACGTTTCTTTCAATTCCCCAATTGTCGGAAAACAAGAATCTAAAAGCGGATATTCAAAATCCTATATGTCCTTTTTCAGTTATTTCATTCCTTGACCATAGGCATCTTCGGTTTTTAAGGGTTATACATTAATATATTTTTCAACGAATGCTGAGGAAGTCAAGATTTCAATCTGTGACTGGTCGGCATTCTTAAAGTCGGTATCATTGATAGTAGTTGGTGTCAAGAAACAATTTCATATGCCGTACTTCTCCGCGAGATGTTCGTCAATGAGCAGCTCAGAGGTCGTTCCTTTGGGTAGCGTGAAACTTCTCAGGAAATCATGGCTTGGACGACGACGAGACTTTGCCGAAGGCTTCCTCCGTGCTATCAGTCTTTCACCATACTCTGTTAGCTGACGAGTCAGCTCCTCAACCTCATAGGTTTCAGGCACATTTAGTGAAATGTTTATTGTCTTTGTCATACTTGATGATTATTATTCCGTCTGCAAATATACTCAATTATCCTGATACTTCCAAACAAATGAACCAAAAAGAGCACAACCGAAAACACGGCTTTGTTATATTGACTTACTAAATGGCAACTGGGCAGTCCGCAAATTAAACTGCCCAGTTAGACGAACAAACAGGGCAGTTAGAAGGTCTAACTGCCCTGTTGCTTTCTAATAACTGCTGACAAAAATCTTACTTCGTTTTCTTCTCAGTGGCAGGCTGGGCAGGAGTTTTTTTGTAGCGCTTGTTCAGGCCATTGATGACATCCTGCGTGATGTCGTATTTCTTCTCGGCAAAGAGAATGGCACTCTTGTTGATAATCATGTCGTACTTCTTGTCCTTGTTGTAGTCGGCAAGGAAGTTGTTCAGACTATCCTGAAGAGCCTCAAGGAATTTCTGCTGCTCGGAGGCGAGCTCGTTCTCAAGGCGGGCCTGCAGGGCGGCCAGATCGTTCTGCTGGCGCTGGAGTGCCTGCTGTACGCTTTCAGCCTGCTCACGGCTGGTGAAGCCATTGTTCTGCAGCTTCTGCTGGAAATTGTTGGCTGCTGCTTGCAGCTGGTTTCCTTTTTGAGTAAGGGTGTTGCGGGCATTGAGGCTCTTCTTCTCGAGCTCTTTGCTCTTTTCCTTGGCAAACTCAAACTGAGTCATCAGCGAGTCAACCTCGACATAGGCAATTTTCAGACCCGACTGTTGTTCGGCATCATTGGCAGTTGCAGCATCACTATCCATTTTCTGAGGCTGATTGTTACATGAAGCGATTGTCAATCCAGCAAGGATAGCTAAAACAATGTTCTTTTTCATTTATTCCTGTTCTGTTATTTAATTAATGGTTACTTTTCACTGACGGCATACGGGCTCTTCGTTCGCATCTCGCGGTCCTGATCCATCACACAATGGATGCCACGCTGGCGCATGGCCTCAGAGTCGTGAATATGCTGGGACGCGAAAGTGCCGTTCTTCTTCATGATCACTTTTACGCACAGAAATGCTAATGCTATAGCAATTATTAACGTAGTCAATAGAAAGATTTCCGTCATTTTTTACTAATTTTGCGGTGCAAAGTTAAACAATAAAGCTGAAACAATATTGATTTTAGATTAAATAATACTGAAAAATGAATAAAAGTGAGTTAAAACCGGTAAAGGTCTTTAAGCAATTTGCAAAGATTAATGAAATTCCCCGCCCATCGAAGCGCGAGGAGAAGATGATAGCGTACCTGAAGAACTGGGGCGAGAGCCGCGGACTGGAGACGAAGGTCGACGAGACGGGCAATGTGCTGATACGCAAGCCTGCCACACCAGGCATGGAGAACCGCAAGACGGTGATTCTTCAGAGCCACATGGACATGGTGTGCGACAAGCTGGTCGACGTGGAGTTCGACTTCGACAAGGACCCTATCCGTACCTATATAGACGGTGAGTGGCTGACGGCCGAGGGCACCACCCTGGGAGCCGACGACGGCATAGGCTGTGCCATGGAGCTGGCCATCCTGGACAGCGACGATATAGCGCACGGGCCCATAGAGTGTGTCTTCACCCGCGACGAGGAGACGGGCCTCTCTGGCGCAGAGGGCATGAAGCCCGGTTTCATGACGGGCGACTACCTCATCAACCTCGACTCAGAGGATGAAGGCGAGATCTTCGTGAGCTGTGCCGGTGGTCGCAACACCACAGCCCAGTTTGCCATGAAGCGCGAGCAGGCTCCTACCCTCTTCTATATGCGCGGACAGCTGAAAGGACTCGTGGGCGGACACTCCGGCGACGACATCAATAAGAAGCGCGCCAATGCCATCAAGATCCTTGGCCGATTCCTCTATCAGGAAATGAAGCGCTACGAAGGCATCCGCCTGGCACAGTTCCATTCGGGCAAGCTCCACAACGCCATTCCCCGTGACGGCCTGTTCGTGATCGGTGTTCCTGCTGCCATAAAGGAGAACGTGATGGCCGACTGGAACCAGTTTGCGGCACAGGTGGAGGACGAGTTCCATGTCACCGACACGCAGATGGTATGGTCGATGGAGTCGACCGATGCCGAGCCCGTCATTGAGGAGAGCGTGGCCATGAAGTTCGTCACAGCCCTGCAGGCCATCGACAACGGCATCTATGCCATCTGTCAGGACGAGGAACTGGGCGGCATGGTGGAGACCTCGTCCAACATAGCCAGTGTTCATACCGGCGAGGATGAAATCACCATCCTGTCGTCGCAGCGCAGCAACGTGATGTCGAACCTCGACAACATGTGTGCCACCATCCGTGCCACCTTCGAACTGGCCGGTGCGAAGGCATGGTCGAGCGACGGCTATCCGGCATGGAAGATGCGCCCCAACAGTCAGCTGACAGCCATTGTGCGCGACACCTACAAGGAACTGTTCGGCAAGGAGCCTGTCGTGAGAGGCATTCATGCCGGACTGGAGTGCGGCCTGTTCTCAGAGCGTTATCCTAACATTGATATGGTGAGCTTCGGCCCCACCCTCCGCTTTGTCCACACCCCGGACGAGCGTCTGCATATCCCCACCGTACAGATGGTATGGGATCACCTGCTGCTCGTGCTGAAGAGAATCTGAGGAATGAGCAATGACTGCATAGAGATAAAAGGTGCGCGCGTCAATAACCTGAAGGATGTTGACGTGCGCATTCCGCGCAACAAACTGGTTGTGGTGGCCGGCGTGTCGGGTAGCGGCAAGTCGTCGCTGGCTTTCGATACCCTCTACGCTGAGGGACAGCGCCGCTATGTGGAAAGCCTGTCGAGCTACGCCCGACAATTCCTCGGCCGAATGAACAAGCCCGAATGCGACTTCATCCGCGGCATTCCGCCTGCCATCGCCATCGAACAGAAGGTTGTCTCACGAAACCCGCGAAGCACCGTAGGCACGTCGACCGAAATCTACGAATACCTGCGGCTGCTCTATGCCCGCATAGGTCATACATACTCCCCCATCAGCGGCGAGGAGGTGAGAAAACATTCCACAGAGGACGTGGTGCAAAAGATGCTGGAGTTCTCGAAAGGCACGAAGTTCGTCGTTCTGGCTCCGCTCCATGTTCCCGAGGGACGTAGCGTAGAGCAGCAGTTGAAGGCGGAGATCCTGCAAGGCTATTCGCGCCTGTTCGTCGACAACGACTTTATGAGGATTGAAGACTATCTCGACAATCCTCCCCAGACCGACACGTCATCTGAAAGGCTCTATCTCGTTATTGACCGCCTCTCGGTTGACGATGCCAAGGACACCATTGCCCGTCTGGTGGACTCCACTGAAACGGCTTTCTACGAAGGGCAGGGAGAGATGCGGCTGGTGTTCCAACCCTCAAACATCGTCTACGATTTCTCAACACGTTTTGAAGCCGACGGCATGTCGTTCGAAGAGCCCAGCGACCAGCTCTTCTCCTTCAATTCACCCGTAGGAGCCTGTCCGGAGTGCCAGGGCTTCGGTATGGTGATCGGTATCGACGAGCATCTGGTTATTCCCAACACCTCGCTAAGTGTCTATGACGGCTGTGTGGTGTGCTGGCACGGAGAGAAGATGAGCGAGTGGAACAACTGGTTCTGCCGGAATGCATCGAAAGACGACTTCCCCATCTTCGAACCCTATTATAATCTCACACAGAAACAGAAAGACCAACTATGGCACGGGCTTCCCAGCGACCGCGATAAGGATATTCACGAAAAGCCCTGTATAGACGCTTTCTTTCAGATGGTAAAAGAGAACCAGTACAAGATACAGTATCGCGTCATGCTGAGCCGCTATCGTGGAAAGACCGTCTGTCCGCATTGTCACGGTACAAGGCTAAAGCTTGAGGCCAACTATGTGAAGATTGACGGACGATGCATCACCGACCTGGTACAGATGCCGGTGGTAAGGCTGGCTGAATGGTTCAACCATCTGACCCTTGACGAACATGAGCAGCTGGTGGCAAAGCGACTGCTGGTGGAGATCAAGTCCCGACTGCAGTTTCTTCTTGATGTCGGGCTGGGATACCTTACACTGAACCGTCAGTCCAATACGCTGAGCGGCGGAGAGAGCCAGCGCATCAGCCTTTGCACCTCGCTGGGCAGCAGCTTGGTAGGCTCACTCTACATACTTGACGAACCTTCTATCGGACTTCATCAGCGCGACACCGACCGGCTCATTCATGTCCTTCGCGAATTGCAGCAGTTGGGCAATACCGTAGTCATCGTAGAACACGATGAGGACATCATGCGTGCTGCCGACTACCTCATCGACGTAGGCCCCGATGCCGGCAGACTGGGCGGTGAGATTGTCTTTGAGGGCGATGCAAAAGACATTAACGAGCAGTCGCTGAAGCAATATCCGAAGAGCTATACCGTGAAGTATCTCCTTCATCAGCTGAAGATTCCCACGCCTATCTCCCGTCGTCCTTGGAACCAGCATATCGACATCAAGGGCGCGCGCATGAACAACCTTCATGGAATCAATGTGCAGATTCCCTTGAATGTGATGACCGTTGTCACGGGCGTGTCGGGCAGCGGCAAGTCGTCGCTCATCAAGGGCATCCTCTACCCCGCCCTGAAACGCCACTTGGGAGATGTCTGTGATGCCCCCGGAGAGTACTCGGGACTGGAAGGCGACATCCGTGCCATCAAGCACATAGAGTTCGTCGACCAGAACCCTATAGGCAAGTCAACTCGCTCGAATCCTGCTACCTATGTCAAGGCCTACGATGCCATACGCGACCTCTTTGCAGAGCAGCCTTTGGCCAAGCAGATGGGCTTCACTCCGCAGTTCTTCTCATTCAATACCGATGGCGGACGCTGCGACGAATGCAAGGGCGCAGGCACCATCACGGTCGAGATGCAGTTCATGGCCGACCTCGTACTGGAGTGCGAAGCCTGTCATGGGCATCGGTTCAAGCACGACATTCTTGATGTGCGCTTTGAGGGGAAGAACATTGATGATGTGCTCAACATGACCATCAACGAGGCCATCGAATTTTTCTCCCAGCACAATCAAAAGGCCATCGTGCATAGGCTGAAGCCACTGTTAGATGTGGGACTGGGCTATATCAAGATGGGACAGAGCTCGTCGAGCCTGTCGGGTGGTGAGAACCAACGTGTGAAACTGGCTTACTTCATCGGACAGGAACGTCAGGAACCCACCCTTTTCATCTTCGACGAACCTACCACGGGATTGCATTTCAATGATATTAAGCGGCTATTGGCTTCGTTCAATGCGCTGATAGAGCGAGGCCATACGATTATTGTCATCGAGCACAACATGGATGTCATTAAGCAGGGCGACTGGATTATCGACCTGGGACCTGATGGCGGTGACAAGGGTGGACAACTGGTGGCAGCGGGTACTCCCGAAGAGATTGTGAGCGTGAAGGAAAGCATCACGGGCAAGTACCTCAAAGAGAAACTGGTCTGACAATCCCCCTCTCTTTATTCCTCATTCGTTCCAAAGTACTGATCGAGCTGGTGGATGCCCTTGATGCTGCAGAAACCTCGCAAAGAAACCAGCACAAGGTTATTGACCAGCTCCTCCATGGAGTACTGATTGTATAATTGGTGTGAAATGATGTGCTCGCCAATCGAACTGAACATCTCGGAGATAAGCTCAAGGTTGATGTCGTTTCTGAAATAGCCTTCCCTGATGCCCCGTTGCAGGAATCCTATGAACTGCTCGTGCGACTGATGCCTTTCGTCATTAAGGAACTTGACGACAGAGGGGTATTTGGTTATATCAGCATAGAACAGCGGACTGGTGTTGTGGAACTCCTCTACCTTTTGCCTGTATTGGGCTAGCATGATCTCCATTACGTTGTTGCTTTCAGCGCTCAGCTTCTCGAACTCCTTGTCTTTGATAAGCTTGTATTTCTTTACCCCTTCAAAGAGTAGCTTCTCCTTGTTGTCATAAATCTCATAGAGTGTCCTTTTCGATATACTCAGCATCTGGGCAATGTCGTCCATCCTGACTGCCTTGATGCCTTTTTGGGCGAAAGCAAGCATTGCTGCATCAAGAATCTTGTCTTGAAGCGACAGCATGTACGGGGATTTGGTCTTCTGCTCCATCATCATCTATTGTCTCATCAGTATCTGTACTATACGGTCGGCTGTCCGTCCATCCCATCGGTCGGGCAGCGCGCACTTCTTCCATTGGTTGTTGAGCATCAGCTCCAGCGCTTCGGAGAGCTTCTGCACATTGCCCCCCACTAAAACATTCGAGCCTATGGTAACGGTTTCACTATGCTCGGTGTAACTGTTGAGCGTGATGCAAGGCACACAGTTGAAGGTTGCCTCTTCAGCCACATTGCCACTGTCTGTGATGACACCGAGGGCATGAGCCGTAAGCCATCCGAACTCAAGATAATTGAGCGGAGCCACAAGCTTTATGCCAGGACAGACAGCCTCGACAGCATCATGGGCGAGCTGGCGAAGCGGTGCGATGACGGGGGTGTCACCAGCCTTGTCGACAATCGTATGCAGCATGGCTGCCAGTTCTTCTTTGTCGGAAAGCAAGGCCTTGCGGTTCAGGGTAAGCACAATGTATTTCCCCTCTGCAAGCTCAAGGTCTGGCTTCCTTAGCCGCGCATGATTGTAACGCAGGGTATCCATCAGAATGTTTCCCACCATATAGGATTGCGAGGATTCGCTCTGCTCGCGTGTTGCCACGCTGTTGCTCTTCATGCCTGCCGTGAACAGATAGTCTGACAGGGCATCGATGACGAGCCGGTTGATCTCCTTGGGCATGTTGATGTCGAAAGAACGGGTTCCTGCCACGAGATGCGCCAGCTTCACGCCTTTCTTCTTCGCCACAATAGCTGCTGCCATGGTCGATGCAAGGTCGTCAACGACAATGACGACATCGGTAGGATGATGATCGAGGAATAGGTCAAACTCTGCCATCACCCTGCTGGTAATCTCATTGAGGCTGGTACTGTCAACACCGAAGTAGGTTGTCGGACGCGGCATCTGAAGGTCATCGAAAAGGCTCTGCTCCAGCGTTGGATCATCCTCCCGTCCTGCATAAACCAGTTCATAGCTGGCTCCCTCCGTCTTCTCAATAGCGCGAATGAGGGGAGCCACCTTGATAAAGTTGGGCCTTGCGCCTGCTACGATACATACATTCTTCTTTATCATTGTATTTCTCTGTTTATCTTCATTTGTATAGGTTACATCTTCTTATATACAGAAACTGTTCCACCATCGCTGTTGGCATAGCGACGAAGGAGTCCCTGGATATAGATGCCGTTTTGTCTGACGCGTTCCTCGTTGCCGTCGTATCCATTGATGAGCACCATGAGGTGACGTGTCTCCAGCGTCATCTTCGTGCGCTCGTTGTCGCTGGTAGGCGTACCCACCCCACCCTTTGCATCACGGTACACCGGCAGTCCTGCAATATTGATGAGTCCACGGCCAATGCCTTCGTAGGGTTCCCCCTCGCGGCCTATGCCTAATGTGAGCGTGTCGCCCTCGAACTTGTCGGCATCGAAGCCTCCTATGCTATAGCCATAAACGATCGATGCCAGGTTGACTAAGTCCACGAGTGTGTCTATCTGGTAGAGTTCTTTTCCTTGTAGCATGCGACGCACAAGCTGTTCGCTGGCAGGACGGTAGCGTGAGGGGTCCTTCCCACAGAGCTTGTAGACCTTGCGCGTGGCGGCAATGCCAGGCAGCTCCTTCAGCGTCTCTGTGGTCAGGGTGTCGCGGTATTTCTGCTCCCACTGGTGAATCTCTTCCCAGAGGGCAGCCGAATAGGGCGTGTTCTCTACCCATGCTTCGACAGCAGCGCCTACAAACGTAGGGCAGGCTTGGTCTATTTCGTTTGAAACGATGATGTTCATATCCAATACGTTACTTCTTGTTTATTCTGACAGATTCTTTGTTATGACAGCATAGTTTATTCTGACAGCATGCTCAGGAATTCCTCCTCGTACACAATCCTGATGCCCAGCTTTTGTGCTTTCTCCAGCTTGGAGGGACCCATGTTGTCACCAGCCAGGATGAAAGAGGTCTTTCCACTGATGGAGCCAACGTTCTTTCCTCCATTCTGCTCGATAATCAGTTTGTACTCGTCGCGTGAATGCTGGGCGAATACGCCGCTGATGACGATGCTCTTGCCAGCCAGCTTGTCGGAAACGCCTGCCGTCTGTTCTTCGCTCAGCGACATCTGCAGGCCATAGCTGCGCAGGCGCTCTATGATGTGCTGGTTCTGTTCGTCATGGAAGTAGGTCATGATGCTCTTGGCCATCACCTCTCCTATTCCTTCCACCTCCTGCAACTCCTCCATATTGGCATTCATCAGGGCATCCATGTTCTTGAAGTGTCGGGCCAGCAGACGGGCCGAGGTCTCGCCTACGAATCGGATGCCAAGAGCGAAGACGACCCGTTCAAAGGGAACCTCTGTTGACTGTCGGATACCATTGACTATCTTCTGTGCCGACTTGGTGCGGCTGCCGTCACCATTGATTTGCTGAACTTCAATTCTGTACAGGTCGGCCACATTCTTTATCAGTCCTCTTCTGAAATACTCGTCGATGGTCTCAGGGCCAAGCGAATCGATATTCATGGCTTTTCGTGCAATGAAATGCTCTATGCGTCCTTTTATCTGTGGCGGGCAGCCTGTATCGTTAGGACAGTACCAGGCTGCCTCACCCTCATAGCGCACTAAGGGCGTGCCGCACTCAGGGCAGCGCTTGATGAACTGTACAGGCTGTGAAATGATGGGGCGCTCGTCAATGTTCACCCCAACAATCTTGGGAATAATCTCTCCTCCCTTCTCCACATAGACCATGTCACCGATATGCAGGTCGAAGGAGCGGATGAAATCCTCATTGTTGAGCGTGGCCCGTTTTACGGTTGTACCTGCCAACTGTACGGGCTCCATATTGGCAACAGGCGTGACGGCACCCGTTCTGCCCACCTGATAGGTCACCTCTAACAGACGGGTACATTCGCGTTCTGCCTTGAACTTATAGGCAATGGCCCAACGTGGACTCTTTGCAGTAAAACCGAGTGAGCGTTGTTGTCGTAAACTGTTAACTTTCAATACAATACCGTCGGTTGCTACAGGAAGGCTTTTTCGTTTAGCGTCCCAGTAGTTAATGAAATCGAGGATCTCCTCCACGGTCTTCACCTTCCGCATGCCTTCGCTGATCTTGAATCCCCATGAGCGTGCGGCTTCAAGATTCTCATAGTGTCCTTCAGCGGGCAGCTCTTCTCCCAGCAAATAGTAGAGGTAGGCATCAAGCTGTCGGGCAGCCACTATGCGTGAGTCCAGGCTTTTCAGCGTACCACTGGCAGCGTTGCGAGGATTGGCAAACAAGGGTTCTTCTGCTGCTTCACGTTCTTTGTTCAAGCGCTCAAACACGCTCCAAGGCATGAGGATCTCCCCCCTTATTTCGAACTCGCTCGGATAGCCTTTCCCGGGAAGTACGAGCGGAATGGCCCGTATTGTCTTCACGTTGGCCGTCACGTCATCGCCATGCACACCGTCGCCACGCGTCACAGCTTGGGTAAGTCTGCCGTCAACATAGGTCAGGGAGATAGACAAACCGTCGTATTTCATCTCACAACAAACCTCGAAGTCTTCTCCTGCCAGGCCTTTACGCACACTCTCGAACCAGTCGCGCACGTCCTGCTCACTATAGGTATTGGCCAAGGATAGCATCGGATATTTGTGAGTCACTTGACGGAACTCTCCGTTCAGGTCGCTTCCCACACGCTGCGTAGGAGAGTTGGCATCGGCAAGTTCCGGGTGTCGGGCTTCAAGGTCCTGAAGCTCATGCATCAAGGCATCAAACTGCTGGTCGTCTATGACGGGCTGGTTGAGTACGTAGTAGCGGTAGTTATGCTCGTGGAGCTCCTTTCGAAGCTGGAATATCCTTTGCTGTTCGTTGGAAATGTCCATATCCTTTGTTTTAGCTATTTTATGCAAAGGTAAGTTTTTTTTTAGAAATAGAACTAAGTTTTCAGGGAAAATATTGTACCTTTGCAGCAAGTTTAAATACAAAAGACACATGAAAAGGCTATTATTTGCATTGCTGCTGACGTTGCCCATGGCCGTATCAGCACAAGACAATACATGGGAACGCGAAAACGCCAAAGTCCCATACAAAGAGAATGCCGATCCTAAATATTTGGCTGGTGCCGTTCCTGAGGTGAATGGCAAAGTGGTTTTCTCTACTACTATTGAAGCACCGGGAAAGTCCAAGAAAGAGATTTACGACCTGCTGCTTGACTATTTCACCAAGCTTACGAAAGAAGACAATCAGCTTGAGCAAAGCCGTATCTCCTATACCGACGATGCACAGCATGAAAAGCTGGTAGCCTCCTATCAGGAGTGGTTGGTTTTCAAGAACAAGCCGCTAATGCTCGACCGCACTCGTTTCTTCTATCAGTTGGCAGCTGAGATCAAGGATGGCAAAGTCACGATATACATGTCGCGTATCTATTATTTATACGACGAGGAACGTCAGCCCACCACCTATCAGGCCGAAGAGTGGATCAACGACCGCTACGGCCTGAACAAGAAGAAGACGAAGACATCACGTGTAAGCGGTAAGTTCCGTCGCAAGACCATCGATCGCAAAGACTACCTCTTCAGCAAGATTGAGCAGCTGCTCACCAAATAACAGCTATGCAGACAGAGAACAACCCATCCTCGCAGGATGAACTGTGGCGGCGTTTCCACCACAGGCATGATGAAGAGAAAGAGCCTCGTGAGCGCGACCGTTTCTTCAAGTTGCGCCAGTGTCTCAACTTCATTTTCATCATCGCTACGGTCTTTGGCGTGGCTACCTGGTTCACTCAGTCGCGCGAGATGGGTACGTATATTCTCATCCTGGGCATCGTGTTCAAGTTTGCCGAGGCATCACTCCGCATCGTGAAAATCTAAAGAATCCTGATGAAGAGTCCCCTCATAGCTTTCTTTCTTTTAGTCGTAGCCCATGCTTACGGACAATCGCTCTCAGGCATGGACGAGTATGGCAATTACAACCAGTTCGACGGGCAGGGAAACACATTCAATCCCCATAACAACGACACCACACGCAAGAGCAAGACGGTGCCCAAGGGTATCTATGTGTGGACCGTCGACCGCAAGCTGGGCAACATCACCAAGGCCGAGGTCGATACGATGCCCCATCTTTTCCCCAATGATATGATGGGTATGGGCAAATATGGGGAATACAATACGCTGGGCTCCAATTTCACTTCCCGTATGTCGCGTATTTTCATTGATCGTCCGTTGAGCGATCAGTTCATCTTCACGCACTACTATGACCAGATGCAGAAGACACCTGATCAGCTTCATTTCACCAACACCCTGTCACCCATCACCAATCTCAACTACAACAGCTGTGGCGACAAGACCAACGGTGAAGACCGTATTGATGCGAAGTTTGCTGCCAATGTAGGGAAACAGTTCGGCTTTGGCTTCGATCTTGACTACGACTACGCCCGCGGTTATTTCCAGAATCAGACGATGGCCCATTTTATGGCTACGCTCTATGCCTCCTATATCGGTGACAGGTATCAGGCACATATTATCTATAGTAACCGCCATCAGAAGGCAACGGAGAACGGAGGTATCACCAACGACGACTACATCACGCATCCTGAACTGTTCTCTGAGAGCTATAGCGAGAATGAGATTCCCGTGTTGCTGTCTTCCAACTGGAACCGCAACGATTCGCACCATCTCTTCCATACTCACCGCTACAATGTGGGCTTCTATCGCGACGTGCCTATGACCGAGGAAGAGATCAAGGTGAAGAAAGAAGCCGAAAAGGCCAAGCGTGAGGCTGAAGAGCGGAAGGCGGCTGCTTCCTCGAAAGGTCGTGACGCCGGTTCTACTGCTCATTTTGCCGGTCGCCCTGCCGATGCCAAAGTGATGGACCTGGATTCGCAGACATTGGCCAGTAAGCCTAAGCAAGACAGCATAGCCACCGACACCACCCGTATAAAGGTCCCGTCGAAAGAGGTTTCCGACAGTCTGTTGGCGCTTGAACCTGTCGACTCTGCCAAGCTCTATATGAAGAAAGAGTTTGTGCCTGTGACCAGCTTCATCCATACTTTCGACTATGCCAATTACGACCACAGTTTCCTGGCCTATCGTTCCCCTAAGGACCTTTATGCCAATACCTATTACGACAAGATGGCTGAGAGAGGCTATGGCGATGACTCCATCTGCGACCAGACCAAGTATCAGATGATTCGCAACACGTTCGGAATCGGTCTCCTCGAAGGCTTCAACAAATGGGCAAAGGCCGGTTTGCAGCTCTTTGCCACCCATGAGCTGCGCCGCTTCGACATGCCTCAAGTGGATGCTTCGGGCATAGGCTATCTGGAACGCTGGAACGAACAAAATGTCAGCATCGGCGGACGCATCAGCAAGACGCAGGGCCAGACGCTCCACTATCAGCTCTCCGGTGAGACGTGGCTGCTGGGCGAAGACATCGGACAGATGAAGGTGGATTTCTCCACCGACCTCAACTTTGCTCTCTGGGGTGACTCTGTCCAGTTGGCAGCAAAAGCCTATCTCTATCGCCTGAACCCCACTTTCTATGAGCGCAACTATCACTCTAAGCACTTCTGGTGGGACAACTCCCTTGAGAAGATGCATCGCATGCGTGTCGAGGGACTCTTCTCATACGAGAAGACCAATACCCTTCTGAAGGTTGCCATCGAGGAAATACAGAACTACACCTATTTCGGAATGGACTACAACCGCACCACTTCTGATGTGACAGGAATGAAAGCCAGCGTCCATCAGGCATCCGAGGTGATGCACCTGCTCACGGCACAGATTGACCAGAAGGCTAGTCTTGGTCCTATCCATTGGGATAATATCGTCACTTATCAGACCTCTTCCGACCCATCCATTCTGCCGTTACCCATGTTCAATATCTTTTCCAATCTCTACCTGAAGTTCCTCTATGCCAAGGTACTTACGATTGAGCTGGGTGGAACGGCAACCTATTTCACTGCCTATAATGCGCCCGATTTCCTGCCGCAACTCAATCAGTTTGCCGTTCAGGAAAATGGTGACAACAAGGTAGAGCTGGGCGACTTCCCTATCATAGATGTTTATGCCAACCTGCATTTGAAGCATGCTCGCTTCTATATTATGATGAGCAATATAGGCTACAACAGCTTCAACAAGAAGTACTTCCTCACCCCCCACTATCCATTGAATCGTCAGGTAATACGCGTGGGAGTTTCCTGGAATTTCTTCAACTAAGAGACAGTTCTTCCAATTTGATGTCGCGGAGAGACTTCAGGTAGCGTACGCGCTCCTCAATGGCCTTGCTCCATTGACTGCTCATCAGTTCGGTGAGCGGCAGGTCGAGCACCCACTTGCCTTCAGCCTCCATTCGGTCAACCATCACGCCAAGATTAAGGTTGGCCAGGCTCTCGGCAGGCACATACTGTGATGTCTCCCCCTTCTCGTCAGACGAAATCTCAATGATCAGCTTGGCTTCGGTGAGGTTGAACAGCAGATCGTTGACAATGCGCACGGGAATACCTGTCTCCTGCTGCAGCTCTTCAGTGGTACAGGGCCGCTTGCCGTCGGCAAAGCGCTTACAGATACGTGACATGAGAATGGCGGCCAGCATAATCTGATAACGATGGCTGATGTCCGACGGATGGGCATCGTAGTCGTAGTAGTCGAGGTTCTGGCTGATGTAGGACAGCTCAGCACCGAAGAGACAGATGGTCCACGAGATCTGTATCCAGAGCATAAACAGCGGCAGGGCGGCAAAGGAACCGTAGATGGCGTTGTAGCTGGTCATCCATATCTGCGAATTGATGTAGAAGAACTGCAGCCACTGCATGGCGATACCCGAGAGGATGCCTGGCACGATGGCCGCACGTATCTTCACGTGGGTGTTGGGCATGAATACGTAGAGGGCAATGAACAGCGCCGACATGAGCACATAGGGCGAGGCCTCGATGGAGAAGCGCACCACGGGACCCAGTAGCACGAAGTTGGGAAGTGAGTCCGAAAGCGTGACCATGAAGATGCTCAGACCAGACGACACCACGATAAGGATGGGGAACAGGAAGAACATGGCCAGATAGTCGGTAAACGTACGGAAGATGCTGCGCTGCTTCTTCACCTGCCATATCTCGTTAAACGTAGCCTCGATGTTGCTCACCAGCATGAGCACCGTGTAGAGCATGAATAGCAAACCCACGCCGAGGAAGATGCCACTCTTGGTGTGAACCAGATAGCTGTTGACGAAGCCTATAATGACATCGGCCACCTGTGGCTGCGAGGCAAGAGCATCGCGAAACCACACCTCTATATATATATTATAACCGAAGCCGCGCGCAATGGCAAACACCACGGCCATGATGGGTACGATGGCCAGCAGCGAGGAATAGGTAAGTGCCGATGCCTGCGTAAACACGCGCTTCGTGGTGAAGAAGCGAATGGCCAGATAGAGTATCTTCATCACTTCGAAGAACAAGCGCTTCACGGGCGACATCGTGTCGCTGTCAATGCGCCAGATGTCAACCTGAAAGAAATGTATAATCTGCTTGATAGACATGATTGGAGGGGTTTTGAGGTATGAGGTGAGAGGTATGAGGTGAGAGGTATGAGGTGAGAGGTAAGGAAAAGCACTGCCCCTGTAAGCCGGGTTCTGTACTGACGGAATGTCAGTGCCTGTCATTTATCTACTACGCATGTCGCCATGCGTCTCTAGCATTCTACCCTCCATCGCACTTGCGTTTGGGCGGGCTACCCTCCTTCCGCACCAAGGCGGAAACGATGGTATACATGAACTTGCAGCCTCCAGATGGAACAGCCCGCCGATCGCCCGACGGCTGGTGGTCTCTTACACCGCCTTCTCACCCTTGCCCCACCCGCTCGGTTCTCCTCGCGGAGCCTAAGAAGGCTTTGCTGGGGCGGTCATTCTCTTCTTCCATATCCAGCTGTCGCCAACTGCTTCTACTTTCAGAAGTGGAGTGCCCTGTGCTGCCCGGACTTTCCTCTCGTCTCTCCTTTCAGAAAGGCCAGCGACAGGCCGGGGCAGTGCTTCGACTGGCAAAGGTACGAATAAGCGGGCAAAAAGCCAAATTTTATTTAAATTAAGTCATTAAACGAATGTAAAATTCATAAATGAGGTCGCAAACAGACCTTAAAGGGCCTTTTCCAAGTGTTAAAATGCAAGAAAAACAAACGACAAATTGGCAGGTTTCAGAGTTTTGACTATATATTTGCAACACTGGTTTTCAACAGATAACAGATTATTAACAAATAGGAAACGAATATGAAAAAGATTGTGAATTACATTGTACCCACCATGTGTGTGGTCGCCATTGTTTTCTCGGTAGCAGCTATCAACAAGACTTGTGCAGCCACTCCGTCGGAACCTGCTGTCGTGCAGATGAGCTCTCTGCAGGCTGTCCAGCCCGTAGACCTTACCTATGCAGCCGACAAGGCTCTGCCTACGGTTGTCTATATCAAGAACACGCAGAATTCCAAGACCCAGACGGTGGAATACAGCGATCCCTTTGAGGAGTTCTTCAGCGATCCCTTCGGCGGTTTCTTCGGCCGCGGCAATAATGGAAACAAGAAGCGTCAGGTGCAGACACCCAAGCGCGTGGCAGCCGGTTCGGGCGTGATTATCTCTACCGACGGCTATATCGTGACCAACAACCATGTGGTCGACGGTGCCGACGAGCTTACCGTTACCCTTAACGACAATTCCGAATACTCCGCCCGCATCATCGGTGCCGACAAGACGACCGACCTGGCCCTCATCAAGATTGACGGCAAGAACCTCCCTGCCATCGTCGTGGCCAATAGCGACAATGTGAAGGTGGGCGAATGGGTGCTGGCTGTAGGCAATCCCCTCGGACTGAACAACACCGTGACGGCCGGTATCGTGTCGGCCAAGGCTCGCACCATGGGTGAGGGCGTGTCGTCGATGATACAGACTGATGCTGCCATCAACCAGGGCAACTCGGGCGGTGCGCTCGTCAATACCAATGGTGAACTCATTGGCATCAACGCCATGATCTATTCACAGACGGGCTCCAACATAGGCTACGGCTTTGCCATCCCCACGACAATCATGAACAAGGTGGTCGACGACCTGAAGAAGTACGGCACTGTGCAGCGTGCCATGATAGGCATTCGCGGCACCGATGTCAATGTTTATGTGGATGCCGAGAAGGAGAAGGGCAACGAGGTCGACCTGGGTACGATGGAGGGCATCTATGTGGCCGAGGTGGTTGAAGACGGTGCTGCCGAAGATGGCGGTCTGAAGAAGGGCGACGTGATTACCCATATCGACGGCCAGAAGGTGTCCAAGTTCGGTGAGCTCACAGGCATCATTGCCCAGAAGCGTCCCGGCGACAAGATCACCATCACCTATATGCGCGACAAGAAGAAGAACACGGCCAAACTGACGCTGAAGAACGAGCAGGGCAACACGAAGGTGGTAAAGACTGCCGATACCGATGTGCTCGGAGCCGACTTCCGTCCTGTCACGAAGAAGCAGATGGAGCAGTTGGGTGTGAACTACGGTCTTGAGGTAGTGAAGGTCAACGGTGGCAAGATGAAGGATGCCGGTGTACCCAAGGGCTTCATCATCCTGCGTGTGAACAGCGAGCCCATGCGCACCTTTGAAGACCTGCAGGAGGCTGTGAAGGAGGCTAACAACTCCAAGGAGCAGATGCTCGTCATCAACGGCATCTTCCCCACTGGCAAGCGTGCAGGCTTCGTGGTCTACTTGCAGAACGAGTAAGCACAAGAGTGCAAGGGTAAGCAAGGCTTAAAGGCAACTTTTCCCCTTTTTCTTTTGTCATTCCGACAAAAGTGCTTACCTTTGCACTTTAGCATAGACCATAACGACCATGAGACAACTGAAAATCACCAAATTAATCACCAACCGTGAGAGTGAGGCACTCGAGAAATACCTTCAGGAAATAGGTAAGGAAGAGTTGGTGAGCATGGAAGAGGAAGTAGAGCTGGCCCAGCGCATCCGTAAGGGTGACCGCCAGGCGCTCGAGCGGCTTACCAAGGCTAATCTTCGTTTCGTTGTCTCCGTGGCCAAGCAGTATCAGAACCAGGGACTCAGCCTGCCCGACCTCATCAACGAAGGCAACCTGGGGCTGATGAAGGCTGCTGAGAAGTTCGACGAGACGCGCGGCTTCAAGTTCATCTCCTATGCCGTGTGGTGGATCAGGCAGAGCATACTTCAGGCTTTGGCCGACCAGAGCCGCATCGTTCGCCTGCCACTCAACCATGTAGGCAATGCCGGCAAGATCAGTCGCATGCTGAGCAAGTTCGAGCAGGAGAATGAGCGTCGCCCCTCGGTCGAGGAACTCTCTGAGTGCATAGACCTTCCCGTTGACAAGATCGACGATGCCATGAGCGTAAGCACGCATTCCGTGTCGGTCGATGCTCCTCTTAGCGACGGGGATGACACCTCACTGCTCGACGTGATGGTCAACGACGACTCGCCCACTGCCGACCGCAAGCTGGTTGAGGAGTCGCTGCACGAGGAGGTGAACACGGCCCTGCGTGTGCTTAGCGACCGCGAGCGCGACATCGTCGAGGCCTTCTTCGGCATCAACCAGCCTGAGCTGACCCTCGAGGAGATAGGCCAGAAGTTCGGCCTCACACGCGAAAGGGTGCGCCAGATAAAGGAGAAAGCTATCAGGCGTCTGCGCGCCTGCCGTAAGAACGATCCGCTGAAAAGCTATTTAGGACAATGAAACAAACCATACATACCCTGCTGGCCATCATCTTCATGGCCGCGTTCACTATCGGAAAGGCATCGGCCAAGGAGGTCATCGTGCCTAAGATGTACATGTTTGCCTTTGCTGCATCCTTTACCGACACCATCGTTCACTTCACCAACATCATGGAAGTCGACTCGGTCTGGGTACAGAAAAAGCACAAGTTCCTCATAGGCCGGGAAAACTACTCTCATCAGTTCCGCGACTTCCTTGCCGAGAAGAAGGAGATGCCCCATCGCACCTGCGTCATCTTCTTCAACAAGAGTCGCAAGAAGCTCGAGAAACAGTATGTGAAGATGAAGCGCCTGTACACCCAATCGAAAGGCGGACAGAAGCAGTTCGACGTGAGATACATCTATCCTGAGGAGTTCTCTTTCCGTCCCATCGACATCAATGTGTACATCCTTGCCGAGCAGGAGCGCATAGAACAGGCCAAGGAGCAGGAGCTGCAGGCTAAGCAGCAGCGCGAGGCAGCCAAGAAGAACAAGAAAGAGGCACGCAAAAGGCGCAAGGAAGCCAAGCGCAACAAGAAGGGATGACGCGCGTGGACAACAACTACTATTATAATATCGGTGGACACTATATCTGCCTGCGACAGTCGGACGATGCCTCGGTCGACGACATCCCGTCGCTGCTGCCATCGTTCCAGTCCTTTAGCTGTGCGGCTCCCGACGACCAGCTCCTCTTCACCCTTACCCTTACACGCCTGCGCCCTGTGGACGACGGTAGCCTGGTGCGCGACTTCGACACGGGCAACGGTCATACGGCTGTCTACCAGCTGCCCGACGGCGGCTACCAGTACATCGTGCGCGACATCTTCGGCCATAACTGCTGCCTGCTCATCTGCCGCGACAATTTCAGCCATTGCCAGTGCACCTTGAGGGGCAATCCCGTCATGCGCACCTTCGGGCTCAACAATGCCCTGATGCTCATCTATGCCTTTGCCGGTATCAGCCGACAGACCATGCTCATCCATGCCTCGTGCATAGCCTACGGTGGCAAGGCCTTCCCCTTCTTTGCCAAGAGCGGTACGGGCAAGAGCACGCACACCTCGCTCTGGCTGGCCCATATCGAAGGCACCGAGCTGCTCAACGACGACAACCCCATCATACGTATCATGGACGACGGACAGCCCTATGTCTACGGCTCTCCCTGGAGTGGCAAGACCCCCTGTTATCGCAACAGGTGCTTGCCGTTGGGTGCCCTCAGTCAGATAGAGCGTTCTTCAACCAACAACTTGGAGCGCCTGCCAGTAGTAAAAGCCTTTGCGGCCCTGCTGCCGGCCTTCTCGTCGATGAAATGGGACGAGAAGCTCTACGACGGTCTGTGCAATGCCCTCTCCCGCATCATGGAAAGGGTTCCTGTCTATAGCATGCACTGCCGTCCCGATGCCGAGGCAGCCCAAGTATGCCATCAAACTCTCTCACAGCTATGAGCCCAAAGACCATCGCACTCCCCAATGCCATATTTCTTCCCTTTCTAATCGAAGAACTCCAGTCGTGTGAGGGCAAGACGGTCGTCCTTCCCCTAAGAGGCCGCAGCATGCGTCCCTTCTTGGAAGACCAGCGCGACAAGGCGCTCCTCATAGCTGCCCGTCCCCCCCGTGTGGGCGACGTGGTGCTGGCTGAGATACTGCCCCGCCACTTCGTGCTCCACAGGATCATTGCCATCGACGGAGAGAAGGTCACCCTCCGTGGCGACGGCAACCTGTCCTGCGAGACCTGTAAGCTTAGTGATGTCAAGGCCACAGCCCTGGGCTTCTATCGCAAGGGCAGGGAAAAGCTCGATTCCACCGACGGCAGGAAATGGCGCATCTATTCGTGGCTGTGGACACGCCTCTACCCCATCCGCCGCTATCTGCTGTTCCTGCTGCACCCTCATGTGCCTCGCTTCCTCAAATTACGTTGACTCCTTCGGATTTCTCCGATAACTCAGATTACACAGAACATTCAGATCATTCAAAAAATATGAAAACAAAGAAAGGATTCCGCCTTCGCACCGTCTGCGGTGAACATATCATCGTGGCCGAAGGCGTTGCCAACATTGACTTCAGCCGTATTATCAGCCTGAACGAGTCGGCTGCCTTCCTATGGGAGAAGGTGGTAGGTACAGAATTTGACAAAGCCCAGCTTACTGGCTATCTTATGGAGGAATACGAGGTAGACGAAGCCACCGCCCAGCGCGATGTCGATGCCCTCGTGTCCAAGTGGAAAGAGGCCGGTATCATCGAAGACTGAGGCTGGAAGGCTGAGGTCGAAAGACTGTGCCGGAACAGACGCAAAGAAAACCGCAGATTCTTCACCGTACGATGAAGAATCTGCGGATTCTGTTGTTGTAGACGGGAGTGTTATCCTATCTCGATCTGACGGCTCACCTTCACCTTCTCTTCAATAAGCTTAGGCAGTTTCACCGTCAGCACACCGTTCTCCACACGGGCAGCGATGTCTTCCTTCTTCACGTCGTCGGGCAGGATAAGCGTCTGCTCGAACTTGGTGTAGGAGAATTCGCGACGCAGGTAGCGAGCACTCTTGTCCTCATCCTTGTTGTCGGTCTCACAGGACTTCTTCTCCATCTTGATGATGAGGTTGCCCTCGTCGTTGATATGTACGTTGAAGTCTTCCTTCGTCATGCCCGGAGCAGCCAGTTCTACGGTGTAGGCTTTGTCGGTCTCCTTCACATTGATAGCCGGTGCGGTGGCATTAGCCTTCGGCATGAAATCGGTGTCAAACAAATCGTTGAAAACACTGGGCAGCCAAGCTGCGTTACGTCTCATCATTGGTGTCATAGTTTTGTCCTCCTAATTTTGATTTTATTTGTTGTTCTTTAATGTTTAATATTCTCTTGAGCCTCCCTTTCGGTTGCGCTCACTTAGTAGAATGCAACTTCGATGCCAGTCGGTAAAAGCAAGACAAAATGACAGATTCGGCAGACAGAATGACAGACACTTGACTGTTTTCGAGTAAAGAACAATAGGAAAACCAGATAAACTTCGTATCTTTGCAAGCGTATGAAACATAGGATACTCTTTGTGTGCCACGGGAACATCTGCCGAAGCCCGATGGCTGAATTCGTGATGAAGGACTTGGTGGAGAAAGCCGGACTGGCCGACAGTTTCGTGATTGAGTCGGCTGCTACCTCGACAGAGGAGATTGGCAACAGCGTCTATCCGCCTGCCCGCCGCAAGCTGGCAGAGCATGGCATTGGCTGTCAGGGGAAGACCGCACGTCAGATGACCCGTTCCGACTATGACCGCTATGATCTGCTCATTGGCATGGACAGATGGAACATACGCAACATGCGAACCATCTGCGGAGGCGACCCGGAAGGGAAGATCATGATGCTGATGGACTATACCCACCGTCCGGGCGACGTGGCCGACCCTTGGTACACGGGCGACTTCGAAGCCACCTGGCGCGATGTGCTCGAGGGGTGTCAGGAATTGCTAAAACAGATGGTCGGATAGGAAGAAGCGCGAGAACTCGCTCTCGAAATTGGGGGTCAGCAGGTCCTTGCCCATAGCCTCGCGAATCTCCTGCAACGTCCAGAAGCGTCCCCCGTCCAGTTCCTCTGCCGAAGGGCGGATGATACCGTCGTAAAAAGTGCGGTGCACATAGACCAGCTCGCGCTCACGCTTGCTTTCAAACACATACTTGCCCACGAACTCAGGCGTGAAGTCTGTGATGCCCAGTTCCTCGCGCACCTCACGCCGCAGGGCCTCTTCCACGCTCTCGCCATAGTCGATATGACCTCCTACGGCCGTGTCCCATTTCCCTGGCTGGATATCTTTCCAGTCGGGCCTGCGCTGAAGGTAGACCTCAACCTCTACATCAGTACGCTTGCGAAACACATGCAGATGAACGACAGGGTGAAGGAGCCCGGACCCGCTGTGACACTCACCTCGTGTGGCAGAGCCAATGACCCCACCCTCTTCGTTGACAAGGGGAAACAATTCTTGCTGATTATCCATGATGATTATGTGTGAGGACGACCTTTATCTTTATAATAATATATACTATGCCGCCATGCGTCTTGATATTCAGTCGTAAAAAGTTGGGGTTAGCTTTCGTTTACGTTCAGCTTCAGCAGGTCGAAGAACTCGTCAAGGTCTCCTTCGCCACAACTGAAAGGCTTACATCCGGAGAGTTTCTCCTCCGAGGCACGAACAAGATCGCATCGGGTAAGCAGTTCGTCAACGGTCATAGTGCGTCGCAGGTCTTTAGGAAGTTGGAAACCACCTGTGCCTCGTGGCGGTAGTCCTCAGTGCCGGGGTTCTGCTCGGTGAGGTTCGCCTCGCTCTCAAAATGCTGTGCCGTCTCACCGTATAGTGTCGGGATGGCTCTGATTGCTGTTGCCATATTCTATTCCTTGTATTGTTATTATTCTATCTCTATTATATGATCTTGTTGCTGTATAGCGGCCTTTCGGCCGCAAAGGTACACATTTTTTCTAAATGAACGACATTTGTACGGAAAAATATTCCACCGACTTCTACGGCATAAAGATGTGAGAAGTAAAATAAACATGACATAAATCAAGAACTCATCGGGAAAAATGGCTTCCGAGGAGTTATGTTTTGTGCTTTAAGACAAAAGAGCTATCTTTGCAAAAAGACGGTTCCTGTGTGTAGGGACATACATCGAAGGAATCGTCGGAATCCGGCATTACTACTAAGCACTGATACTACAAATTTCACTGAGATCGTATTACAGCTTTAGTTGAGAAACTATTTAATACTAACATAAAAATCAGTGGCTTATGGAAAAGATGTTAAGAAACCCTTTAAAGGGGAAAACGGATTCGCGCACTATCTTCGTATGTGTGATCGATGAGTATCGCGTTGCGAACGACCTCGCTGAACTGCGGCAAAGCATCATGGGCAACGAGAGTAGGAAAAACATCTGCAGTATGAACTGTGACCTCACAGACTTCTGCCTGCTGATGCACATCGTTCTGAAGAGCATGGGACTGCTGGCTAACACCTCGCGCCTGTCTTACTGCAATTTCCTGAAAGAGAAAGTGTTCTGCGACGACGCACCGAAGGTGAGAAGCTTCAACGACAGGGCCAACAAGGAGAACTACCGTACGCTGGAGACGATCCTGCGGAAAGTGGGCGACAAGTTCGATCCGGCATCCATGCAGCTCCCCGCAGGCTATGGAAACAACGTCTGCCTACAGGCTTGCCAGTTCCTTGCCAATTCGCTGCACCACAGGGAGTATTTCACCAGCCTCCGCGAACAGCAGAAAGTGTTCAAAACCATTCGCATCTAAGCACTTACGATCTATCACGAAAGAGGGGGTCCTTGCCAAGGGACTCTCTTTTTTTTCCACCATTCCATCGTCAATTGCCAATCGCTGGGTAAAGCCTGACTTTTTTTATACCTTTGCGAATGGTAATCAGGAATTAACTTAAAAACGTGATGATATGGAGGAAAATGTAAAGAAAGACAGCCAAGGAAAGGCTAAAGGCATCCGACGCGAGCGGAAGCAGAACTGGCAGGAATACTGTGCCTCGGTGGAAGACATCCAGAACTTCCTTATGGGCCGCATCCTGCTACGCCACAACGTGATAACAGGACGCGTGGAGTACAGACTGCCGTCGAGCTACGAGCAGGAGGCAACCGACTGGCAGCCCATCACCGACCGCCTCGTGAACTCGCTGTGGTCGGAGCTGTCGCAGCAGAAGCAAGTGAGGGCTGCCGATGTGTACCGCGTGCTGACATCCGACTTCGTACCCGACTTCAACCCCTTCACCTTCTACCTGAGCCGTCTGCCTGAATGGAACGGCGACGACTACATCATGGGCATGTCGGTAAGCGTCAACATCAAGGGCAGCGTGGAGGAGCAGATGCGGTTTGCCATCTACCTCAAGAAATGGATCGTGGGCATGGTGGCTGCATGGGTGGACCCCACGGTGGTCAACAACGTCATCCTCGTGCTCATCGGTGAGCAGGGGTCCTACAAGACCACCTGGTTCAACTATATCCTGCCGCCGGAGCTCAGGGCCTATTTCTACACCAAGACCAACTCGGGAAAGATGAGCCGCGACGACCTGCTCATCCTTGCACTCTATGGACTCATCTGCTATGAGGAGCTCGACACCATGCGCCCCTATGAACTCAACCAGCTGAAGGCGGCCGTCACCATGCTGTCCATCGACGAGCGGCCTGCCTATGCCCATTTCCATGAGCACCGCCAGCATATCGCTTCCTTCTGCGGAACGGGCAACAACCTGCAGTTCCTCTCCGACCCTACCGGCAACCGCCGTTGGCTGCCCTTCGAGGTGAACAGCATAGAGTCGCCACGCAAGTATCCCTTCGACTACGAGAACATCTATGCCCAGGCCTACGCCCTCTACCGGCAGGGGTTCCAGTACTGGTTCTCGCGCGAGGAGATAGAGGTGCTCGCTGTACATAACAAGCAGTTCGAGACACCACGGCTGGAGACAGAGCTGGTACAGCAGTATTTCCGCATTCCCATGGAGCAGGAACCTGGTGAGTTCATGCCCGTATCGATGGCCCTGCAGATTGTAGGTGCCGGCATCACACAGAAACTGTCGACGGTAATGCTGGGCCGAGCCTTCAAGGAACTGGGCTTCCAGTCGAAGCAGAGTCACGGTGTACGTGGATACATCGTAGTGAGACGCAGTGCCGAGGAAATGCGGTCGTTGCGCACTCAGATGGCAGCCGTCCCTGACAGCAGGGTACCAGATGAAGCAGATGAAGCAGATGTTTTTTAGGAAAGTCTCACGCGTACGTGCGCGTGTACGTACGCGTGAATTTTTTCTATAATTTATCTGTTTCATCTGGTACCCGGTACCCTACTTCTGAAACAAAATTACTCACTTTTAAATATGAAACCATTATGAAAGCTATGACCAAACAGCAGCTGGCCGACTGTGCCGGAGTCACCCTGAAGACCCTCTCCAACTGGTGTGCGCCCTACCGCGAGCAGCTCGAAGCCATGGGCGTACAGAAGAAGACCAAGGTGCTGCCACCGAAGGCGGCCCGATGGATTGCCGACAAGTTCATGATTGACATCGATCCTTAAACAGGGCAAATCGAACCTCAAACAGGGCAGTTAGAAGGTCTAACTGCCCTGTTGCTTTCCAATAACGGCTGACAAATGCACCCTCATAGGCACCATTCGGAAAGAACGGGAAGATGTGGGAAAGACGACACTTTAGTCATCACTTCCCTTCCCTGTCTGCCCGTAAGCGAAAAGAGGGAATGCGAATGTCGTACCTTTGTAGATGTAAGGAGTAAGGAAAGGGGCCACTGCCGGCTAACAGCCCACGACCACACACACCGACAAGAGAGAGAACAAACATCATTCATTAATCAACCAAAAATCTTAAAGCCTTATGGGAAAGCTCTATTTAAAAAAGTATCAGAACAAGAACAGTAAGAACGCAAAGGCCTACGGCAAGTGGTTCCTGCGCGCCAAGCACGTCGACACGCTCAACATACAGAAGCTCTCGGCCCACATCGCCAAGCACGGCTCCATCTACACCTACGACGTGATCCTCGGCGTGATCACCAGGACGGCAGAGTGTATTGCCGAACTGGTGCAGGAGGGCAACAAGGTGAAGCTCGACGGACTGGGCACCTTCTACCTGAGCGTCACCTCGCAGGGTGTCAACAAGTCGGAAGACCTCAACGAAGACCATGTGGTGCTGAAGCATCTCCGCTTCTTCGCAGAGCGCAGCCAGTGGAGCGACAACGCCACCACCAACATGACCCGCATGGCACGCGTGACCACCAAGGATCCCTATGCCGACAACGAGAATGCTGGCAACAACAGCAACAGCGGCGGCAACGACAACCCGACTTCCGGAGGTGCCGTAGTGGAAGACGAGCCTTAAATAATGCATAATTCATAATGCATAATGCATAATTTAGAATGCATAATTCATAATGCATAATTGTTGTTCTAAAAATTAAGTGGTTATGAAACGCGAAACTTGGAAAGCAATCATTCAGATCATCATCACCGTGCTCACGGCAATAGCAACCACTATCTCTACCTCAGCATGCGTAACATTGACCTGATCCTGCTGCACTGCTCAGCAACGCGCTGTGACCGGCCATTCCCGGTCACGGCGCTCATCAGATGCCATGCCGACCGCTTCGGCTTTACGGGCTACCACTACTACATCACCCGCAACGGCCGTCTCTGGCAGACGCGTCACCTGCAGCTGCCGGGAGCCCACGCACGAGGCTACAACCAGCACTCCATAGGCATCTGTTATGAGGGGGGACTCAGTCCGCAGGGCATCCCCACTGACACACGTACGCCACAGCAGAAGCGTACGCTCCTGCAACTCCTGAAGAAGCTCAGGGCCGACTATCCCCAGGCACGCATTGCCGGTCACCGCGACCTGCCCGGCGTGAAGAAAGACTGCCCCTGCTTCGATGCAACGAAGGAATATGGGTAATGAGAATATCGCGTATATAAGGCTATTTTGACAAGTTTTTTCTACGTCCAGAATTCTTTCTCGCCAGTCTGCTCCATCTCACCCTGGCATTTCGGACAGGTATGCTTATTCCACGGTCTGACGTTATCGCTGCCGCATTGCAGGCATAGACGGCCTACCACGCTTCTGTAGGAAGGAGCCACGTCAGCAATGATGCCACCAACAACGATGTTCTGGATAGTCTTGCAGTCAGGGCATGACATGGCGGTAATCTCCTGACGAAAGAGTCCACGTCCTTCGTACACTTCGGCTTCGTAGCCGCACTGCCTGCAGCGATATTTCAGTTTCCAAGCCATATATACCCATGCTCCTTGCAATAGTCAATTGCAGGCTGATAGCCTTGTTACGTTCCTTGGGCATTATTTTAGTTGCTTTCCGTCAGAGAATGCCTTGCCTACGGTCTTGCCAAGCTGGATGTATGTGTGATGTACCGGGTCGAAGGTGATAAGCTCCATTTTCTCCACATCAGGCTTGCCATCTTCTGCCAGGTACTTTTCATCACAGAGGATATTGACGATTTCAGCAACGAGATAATAGCCTGTCTCTGATTCGTCTATCTTTTGCTTCACCCGACATTCAAGCGTCATCGGGAACTCTTTGAACACGGGAGCATTGACATTGGGAGCCTTCTCGATCGTCCAGCCAGTCTTCTCCATCTTGTCTGGAGTGTTCCTACCGCTAACGATGCCTACATAGTCAGAGGCTACCATCGTCTCAGCAGTTGCAAAGGCAACGGTGAGCTCAGGATTTACGGCCAGATTGTCCGTTGTCTGATGAGAACCGAGGGAGATAATGATTTCGTTCATGTCCCACTGGCCGCCCCAGGCAGCGTTCATGGCGTTGGGTTTACCATTCTTATCATAAGTGCCGATAATCAGCACGGGTTGTGGAAGAATCCACGCTGTTGACTTAAAACTCTTCATATTACTTGTGTTATTTGTTACATCTTTCGCCTGTTGTGCCATTGCGATTGACATTGTGACCATTATCAGGCATATTATTGTTATTATTGTTATTATTGTTATTATTGTTATTATTCTTTTCATTTCTTACAGCATCTTTTCAAGTATCTCGACAGCCTTAGTGATGTCCTCCTGAAACCGCTTGTGGTCGCGGAGGAAGTCAGCCATGCCGCCACTGATGGCATCATACAGTTCCTGGCTCATGTCATTGGCATAGTCGGAAATGGCCAACTCAATGTCATCCTTCTGCCAGTCGAGCGTGGAATGGACATAGATCCTCTGCTTCTGATGCAAGAAACTGTAGGCGGTCTCGATACTATCCTTTGTTATCATCTTGTTACTTGAATTACATTCGACCATTTTCACGCTCTGCAATATGAACAAGTTCCTATTGCCCTCGCTTAATCAAATGGTTGTGTCATAACCAATCGGACGGAATTGTTTCTGTTTCTCGCTGTACACAAATCCATGCCCGTAAAGGTAATCCTTTATCTCTTTCGGCTCTGTGCCGAAGTTGTAGCACAGTGATTCCAGCGTGTCAAACTCCTCGTCTCTCAGGAGCATATTTACGCTCGAAACCAGTATGGCAGGATCTTTCGGCAGGTAGTCCATATCACAATTCTTATTAAATCGGAGGACAAAGGTAGTCAAAAATCCTATATTCTTCGTACCTTTGCACCGATTATTAGGATAGTTTAGGATTTATGGCAAAACGAGAATACATACAGGCCAATAAGGATTGGCTGGAGGCAAAAGCAAACTTTGAAATTGAACTTATAGGCATCGCATGACACTCCCCAAGTTCATCATAACAATGGACGGTTATTTCCGTTTAGGTATGGTCAACCAGCATAAGCATCTGCTGAAGCCTGGTGACCAGTCCCTTATACCTATCGTGGCATGCGAATCATCTATTCGTATGATGATGGCTTTCATGATGATATTAATGTCAGTGAAGAATTGCAAATAGAATACTATGACTGACTACGATTCGATTTTACCGATGTTGAGATGACGGCACCAACGGCCCAATGCATGACTAATGAGGGGTATGGCTTCCAAGGGATCGTTTTAACGAAAAAATGACAGGCTTTTTCAAGTCTGTCATTTTCTTCTTCGTGACTCCCGCGGGATTCAAACCCACAACCTTCTGATCCGTAGTCAGATGCTCTATTCAGTTGAGCTAGGGAGCCATCCTTTTCGTTTTGCGGTTGCAAAGGTATGAAGTTTTTCTGAACCAGCCAAACTTTTTTCTAACTTTTTTCAAAAATTCTTTCCGTTGATGCCAATGGTGAGCAGCTAAACCCTAAATAAAGCTAATAATGATTGGTAAAGGAATCATTATCAGATTATTCTTCGTATTTTTGTATCGGATATGAAAGTAATCATGAGCATTCTCTTCGCGCTGGCTTTCTTCCTGGAGGGACTGGCCGTGCCTGTTCACCACCAGAAGATCAAGGCTGAACTGGACTACTATCTGCAGCGCCACAGCATCGAGGACGAGGGCTACGATATGGTGGCACGCTATGCCGAAGTGGGCGACAGCATGTTTGGCACCTATCTGCCCAAGGGAGTATTCTCGCCGCTGGCCGTGCTCTCCCCTCGGGGAATGGGCCGTCAAGGCATAGGACTCAACAGGGACGCGCGCGGGCGAATATATATTGGTGTATGGAAAGCCGACACCCTGGAGGTGGGCCTGCGGGTAGACAAGGACGGCCTCTATGCCGGAGAGTTCGACCGCCACATGCAGGCCTCGGGACACGGATGCTATCGTCAGGCCGACGGCACTTACTATGAGGGCCACTGGCAGTACGACCAGCGAGATGGCTTCGGCATAGCCGTTTCCACCTCGCGACTTCAGGCTGGTACCTGGAGGAAGGACCGCTTCGTGGGTGAGCACATACGCCACACGGTGGAGCGTATCTATGGCATAGACTTGTCGCGCTACCAGCACGAGAAAGGGCGGCGGCGCTTTGCCGTCAACTGGCGCAACATGCGCGTGATGAATCTGGGACGCAGAATCAAGGGAACGATTTCGGGGGTCGTGGACTATCCCGTACGCTTCGCCTACGTCAAGGCCACCCAGGGCATCACCATCCGTAACCGCTATTTCGATACCGACTATGCCGCTGCCCACAAGGCAGGCATACCCGTGGGAGCCTATCATTTCTTCTCCACACGCCAGAGCGGACGGCTACAGGCCAACTACTTCCTGAAATTCGGACGGTTCAAACGAGGCGACCTGCCCCCGGTGCTCGACATTGAGCCCACCAACGCCCAGGTGAAGCGCATGGGAGGCACCGAGGCCCTGCTGCGCGAGGTGAGAGCCTGGATAAAGGTGGTGGAGGGACGGCTGGGTACGCGCCCCGTGCTCTACGTGAACCAGCGGCTGGTCAACGATCACCTGTCGCAGGACTCTGTGCTGCTGACCCGCTATCCCGTATGGATAGCCCGCTACGGCGAATACAAACCGGGACTGCACCTCAGCTTCTGGCAGCTCTCTGCCGATGCACGCGTGAGCGGCATACATACCGAGGTCGACGTCAACGTGTTTAACGGCTACGAGCCTCAGTGGGAAGAGTTCCTCCGCGAAGCAACCATTAAATAATGCATAATTAAGAATGCATAATTCATAATGCATAATTCATAATGCATAATTCATAATGCATAATTCATAATGCATAATTAAGAATGCATAATGCATAATTAAGAATGCATAATGCATAATTGATAATGATTATGCATAAATTATAAGCAAAAGGTTGACACAGGAAAAAAACTGCAAGGAAAAGGCGATTTTTTCAAAGAAAAGCGATTCTTTTTTCATGCTTTTTACGTACCTTTGCAGCGCAAACAACCACACGTTTTTAAATTCTACACATTATGACAAAAACGAAACTCAGCAAGGTATTAGTGTTGGGCTCAGGAGCCCTGAAGATTGGACAGGCTGGCGAATTTGACTATTCAGGATCGCAAGCACTGAAGGCACTGCGCGAAGAAGGAATCAAGAGCGTTCTCGTAAATCCGAACATCGCAACCATCCAGACCTCGGAAGGCATTGCCGACAAGGTGTACTTCCAGCCAGTCACCACACACTTCGTCACCGAGATTATCAAGAAGGAGCGTCCTGACGGCATCCTGCTGGCCTTTGGCGGACAGACAGCCCTCAACTGCGGCACGGAGCTCTATCAGAAAGGTATCCTGAAGGAATATGGTGTTGAGGTGCTTGGTACGAGCGTTGAAGCCATCATGAATACCGAAGACCGTGACTTGTTTGTAAAGAAACTGGACGAGATACAGCTGAAGACACCCGTCAGTCATGCTGTAGAGAATATGGACGACGCGCTGAGGGCAGCCAGGGAGATAGGCTTCCCCATCATGATACGTTCAGCCTATGCACTGGGAGGACTTGGCTCGGGCATCTGCCCCGATGAAAAGGCATTCAAGGAACTGGCCGAGAGTGCCTTTACTTTTGCCCCGCAGATTCTGGTGGAAGAATCGCTCAAGGGATGGAAGGAGATAGAGTTCGAGTGCATACGCGATGCCAACGACCACTGCTTTACCGTTGCCTCGATGGAGAACTTCGATCCCTTGGGCATCCATACGGGTGAGTCAATCGTGGTAGCCCCCACCTGCTCGCTTACACCTGAGCAGGTAAAGATGCTGCAGGAGATCACCATCCGCTGCGTGCGCCATCTGGGCATCGTGGGCGAGTGCAACATACAGTTCGCTTTCAACGCACAGACCAATGACTACCGCATCATCGAGATCAACGCCCGTCTTAGCCGCTCGTCGGCACTGGCATCGAAGGCCACCGGCTATCCCCTCGCCTTCGTGGCCGCAAAGATTGCCCTGGGCTACACCCTCGACCAGATAGGCGAGATGGGTACGCCCAACTCAGCCTACGTGGCTCCACAGCTGGACTATATGATCTGCAAGATACCCCGTTGGGACCTGACGAAGTTTGCCGGTGTGAGCCGACAGATAGGCTCGTCGATGAAGTCGGTGGGCGAGATTATGTCCATCGGCCGTTCCTTCGAAGAGATGATACAGAAGGGCCTGCGCATGATAGGTCAGGGTATGCACGGCTTCGTGGGCAACGACCACACGAAGTTCGACAACCTGGACGACGCACTGGCCAACCCCACCGACCTGCGCATCTTCGCCATCGCACAGGCACTGGAAGACGGCTATACCGTGGAGCGCATCGAAGAGCTGACGAAGATCGATGTGTGGTTCCTCGAGCGACTGAAGCATATCGTAGACCTGAAGCATGAACTGCAGACATACAACAAGCTGGAAGACTTGCCCGACGAGCTGTTGCTCGAGGTGAAGCGCTGTGGCTTCAGCGACTTCCAGATAGCACGCTTCGTGATGAAGCCCCAGGGCGGCAACATGGAGAAAGAGAACCTTGCCGTACGCCAGTACCGCAAGCAGCGCGGTGTGCTGCCTTCAGTGAAGCGCATCGAGACCGTTGCCTCTGAGCATCCCGAACTGACGAACTACCTCTACTTCACCTACACCCACACGCCTGCCTTCGGCAATCCTAAGGGTGAGCAATACAAGGCACAGCACGACGTCAACTACTACAATAACGACAAGTCGGTAGTGGTGCTTGGTTCGGGAGCCTATCGCATTGGCTCGAGCGTGGAGTTTGACTGGTGTTCGGTGAATGCCATACAGACGGCACGCAAGCTGGGCTACAAGAGCATCATGATCAATTATAACCCCGAGACTGTGTCGACCGACTACGACATGTGCGACCGCCTCTACTTCGACGAGCTGTCACTGGAGCGTGTGCTCGATGTCATAGACCTGGAGTCGCCGCGTGGCGTGATTGTCTCCGTGGGCGGACAGATTCCCAACAACCTGGCCATGAAGCTGCATCGTCAGGGGGTACCTGTGCTCGGCACAAGCCCTGTCGACATTGACCGCGCAGAGAACCGCGACAAGTTCTCGGCTATGCTCGACAAGCTGGGCATTGACCAGCCGGCATGGCGCGCACTTACCTCCTTCGACGATATCAAGGAGTTCGTCAGCGAGGTGGGCTATCCCGTGCTGGTACGTCCTTCGTATGTGCTCTCAGGCGCTGCGATGAACGTGTGCTACGATGAAGAGGAACTGCACCGCTTCCTGAACATGGCCACCGAGGTGTCGAAGGAGTTCCCCGTTGTGGTTTCAAAGTTCATGACGGAAACCAAGGAGATAGAGTTCGATGCCGTAGCCGACAAGGGCGAGGTGGTTGAGTATGCCATCAGCGAGCACGTAGAGTATGCCGGTGTGCACTCGGGCGATGCCACGATGGTGTTCCCTGCACAGCACATCTACTTCTCTACCATCCGACAGATTAAGAAGATTGCCCACAAGATAGCCGAAGAACTGAACATCAGCGGTCCGTTCAACATACAGTTCCTGGCCAAGAACCGAGAGGTGAAGGTCATCGAGTGTAACCTGCGCGCCAGCCGCTCCTTCCCCTTCGTGTCGAAGATTCTGAAGCGCAACTTCATCGAGACGGCCACGAAGATCATGCTCGACGCTCCCTATGCACGTCCAGACAGGTCAGAATTTGACATCGACCGAATTGGTGTGAAGGCCTCGCAGTTCTCGTTCGCACGTCTGCAGAATGCTGACCCTGTGCTGGGTGTCGACATGAGTTCCACGGGTGAGGTGGGCTGTCTGGGCGACGACCTCAACGAGGCGCTGCTCAATGCCCTCATCGCCACTGGCTATAGGCTGCCCAAGAAGTCGGTGCTCATCAGCTCGGGTGCTGCCAAGGGCAAGGTCTCTCTGCTCGAGCCCGCCAAGGAACTGGTGAAGAAAGGCTACGAGGTCTATGCTACCGGCGGAACGGCCAAGTTCTTCAATGAGAACGGTGTGAAGGCTACGGCTGTGAGCTGGCCCGATGAAGAGGGAGCCAACAATGTGCTGGACATGATCTCGGCCCACAAGTTCGACCTCATCATCAACGTGCCGAAGAACCACACGAAGCGTGAGCTGACCAACGGCTATCGCATACGTCGCGGTGCCATCGACCACAACATTCCACTGATGACCAACGTGCGTCTGGCCAAGGCCTTCATCGAGGCTTTCACAGCCATGAAGGAGGAAGACATCAAGATCAAGAGCTGGCAAGAGTACAATGCTTAGGCATTGACTCCTACCACAAAGAAAACATAAGAGAAGCCCGCCGCTTAGCTCATGGCTAAATGGCGGGCTTTCTTTTTTCTGTATCTGGCCAGCTGTCCCCTACGCTACGGTGACATCCTCTGGTTTGTGTCTATTCCACGGAGATGGCCAGTTTTTATTCTACGGTGACGCTCTTGGCCAGGTTGCGTGGCTGGTCTACGTTCTTACCCTTGCACACGGCCACATGGTAAGCCAGCAACTGAAGAGGAATGGTAGCCACCAGCGGCTCTAGGCACTCCAGCACGTCAGGCAGTTCAATCACCTCGTCGGCAATCTTCGCAATCGTTTCGTCACCCTTCGAGACGAGGGCAATCACCCTACCCTGACGGGCTTTGATCTCCTGGATGTTAGAGAGCACCTTTTCGTACATGGCATTATGGGTGGCAATGACCACCACGGGCATGTCGCTGTCGATGAGGGCGATAGGGCCGTGCTTCATCTCTGCAGCGGGATAGCCCTCGGCATGGATATAGGAAATCTCCTTCAGCTTCAATGCGCCCTCCAGGGCAACAGGATAGGAGAAGCCGCGGCCCAGATAGAGGAAGTTGTGGGCATAGGTGAACGTACGGGCAAGGTCCTTCACCTTGTCATTGGTCTTCAGCACCTCGCGGATCTTGTCAGGAATCTCACTGAGTCCTTTCACTATGCGCAGGTATTCATCACGGCTCACGGTACCCTTGGCTTCACCCATTGCCAAGGCTATCATGGTGAGCACGGTAACCTGTCCGGTGAACGCCTTGGTGGAGGCCACACCGATCTCGGGTCCTACGTGGATGTAGGTGCCGGTGTCAGTGGCACGGGGGATGCTCGAGCCGATGGCATTGCACACACCATAGATGAAGGCACCCTTTTCCTTGGCCAGCTGGACGGCAGCAAGCGTGTCGGCCGTCTCACCACTCTGGCTGATGGCCACGACAACGTCGCCCTTCCCCACTACGGGATTGCGATAACGGAACTCGCTGGCGTACTCCACTTCAACGGGGATGCGGCAGAGCGTCTCAATGATCTGCTTACCTATCAGGCCGGCATGCCAGGAAGTGCCGCAGGCCACGATGACCATCCTCTTGGCATCGAGCAACTGTCGACGATAGTCGATAAGGGCTGAGAGCGTGACGTGGTCGCCTTCTACATTGACACGGCCGCGCATGCAGTTGGTCAGACAGTCGGGCTGCTCGAAGATCTCCTTCAGCATGAAGTGGGCATAGCCACCCTTCTCTATCTGTCCAAGGTCAATGTCGACAGTCTTCACGTTCAGCTCCTGCTCTTCGCCCAGAATGCTGACGACATGAAGTCCCTCACCGCGACGAATCACGGCAATGTTGCCGTCCTCGAGATAGACGACCTTATCGGTATACTCTACGATGGGACTGGCATCGGAGCCAAGGAAGAACTCGTCCTCGCCAATGCCCACCACCAGCGGACTCTGCTTGCGGGCAGCAATAATCTGGTCGGGGTCGTCCTTGTCGAGCACGGCAATGGCATAGGCTCCGATAACCTGAAAGAGGGCCACCTGAACAGCCTCGAGCAGGGAGAGCTGCTTGCGCATCATGATATACTCGATGAGCTGAACCAACACTTCCGTATCGGTATCGCTCTGGAAGTGAATGCCTTTCTCCATCAGCTTAGCCTTGATGTCGGCATAGTTCTCAATGATGCCGTTATGGATGATGGCCAGCCGCTTCGACTCAGAATAATGGGGATGAGCGTTACGTGAAGAAGGCTCGCCATGAGTGGCCCAACGGGTGTGGGCTATACCCACGGTACCCGTCACATCCTTGTCGGAGCAATATTCGCAAAGGTTGTCGACCTTTCCCTTGGACTTGTAGACATTGAGCGTGGTGTTTTTATTTATGAGTGCCACACCAGCGGAGTCATATCCGCGATACTCCAGACGGCGCAAGCCTTTGATCAAGATGGGAAAAGCATCGCGTTTACCAATATATCCTACGATTCCACACATAGTAATAAGATGTTTGTGTTATTAATTATAAAGTGTTTGTGTTATTTATAAAAAGAGAAAAAGAGATTGAAACAGCATGTCTCAATCTCTTTATATGATGTGATGATATTATTTCAAGATGTTGTACAGCAGTGAGGTCAGCGAGATGAGGATAGAGGTTGCCGAGAACCACAGCGTCGTCATGCTACCCACACTCGAGTTCTGTGCCTTCACCTTGTTAGGCGTTACATAGACCACATCGTTCTGCTGCAGATAATAATAGGGCGAGTTGATGATGTCGGCATCGGTGAGGTCGAAGAAATGGATGGACTTCCGGCCCGTAGAGTCCTCACGAATCAACTGCACGTTCTTACGCTGTCCGTAGATGGTAAGGTCGCCTGCCTGAGCCAAGGCCTCGAGCACGGTAATCTTCTCACGCGACACGTTGAACGTACCGGGACGTGCTACTTCACCAATTACTGAAATCTGATAACCTGGCATTCTGACGGTCACAATGGGATTGACAGTCTCATTAACGAATGGACTGATTCTTTCCAGAACCAACTGCTCTGCCTCCGACTTGGTCAGTCCGCCTACATGCAGCTGGCCCACGATGGGGAAAGTAATGTTTCCATCGTTGTCCACCAGATAGGTCTGCAGCGCGGGCTGTGAGTAGGTGGAACGACTATTGGCCGTATAAGCAGAAGGCACGGTCAGGTTGAAAGGTATTGTAGCTTTCTCATCGGCAGCACTCACGGTAATGGTGAGCTGGTCCTTCGGCATGATGCGTGCATCATAGAGGTATTGTGATCTGGACAAATCCACAGTCTTTGCGTTCTGGAAATACGGAACATCCTTTTGACTTGCACAACTGGCAAAAAGAAGCAGCGGCAATAACAGAAGAAGAATTTTTTTACAATCAACCATAACTTTGATTCACTTAATTCTATACTATCGTTACTTTGTTTTTATTTAATTTGCATGCAAAGTTACATTTTTTTCATGAGTTAAGAACAAGCCATAAGTTAAAAGGAGTTAAAGACGCTGTTTTGAGCCTTCAACTCCTTTCAAAAAGTGCTTTTAGAGCGTCTTTTTAGTAAAATTTGAAGTATCTGCGTGCATTGTTGTAGCTGATATCCTCTACCATGCGCCCCAGCGTCTCGCGGTCGTCGGGCAACAATCCTTTCTCAACGTCATTGCCGAGCAGGTTGCAGAGGATGCGACGGAAATACTCATGGCGCGGATAGCTGAGGAAGGAGCGGCTGTCGGTGAGCATGCCCACGAAGCGACTGAGCAGTCCCAGCACCGAGAGGGCATTCATCTGACGGATCATGCCGTCCATCTGATCATTGAACCACCATCCGCTGCCGAACTGAATCTTGCCTGGTTCGCCTCCCTGGAAATTGCCCAGCATGGTGGCAATCACTTCGTTAGCACAGGGATTGAGGGTATAAAGAATGGTACGAGTAAGCTTGCCCTCCATGTTCAGCTTGTTGAAGAACTTGGACATGGCCTTGGCGGTATTGAACTCTCCGATGGAATCGAAGCCGGTGTCGGGGCCGAGCTTGTTGTACATGGCAGTGTTGTTGTCGCGAATGGCTCCATAGTGGAACTGCTGTGTCCATCCGGCATCGGCATCCATCTCGGCCATCACGGTGAGGAAGCAATGCTTGAACTGGCGGGTCTCATACTGACTGAGCTGCTGGCCGCGCATGGCCTTCTCGAAGATGGTCTCTATCTGCGAGTCGGTGTACTCCTCATCGTAGAACTCCTCGATACCGTGGTCTGAGAGCTTGGAGCCTTGCGAAGCAAAGAAGTCGTGGCGTTTCTTCAGGGCATCAATCATATCGGTGAAGTTCCTGATGCTCACTCCGCTCACCTCGCCCAGCTGTTCCACGTACTTGGCGAACTCGGGCTTCTCTATGTTCATGGCTTTGTCAGGGCGCCAAGCAGGAATCATGAGGGGATCCTTCTCGCCGCGCACCTTGGCATACTCAATGTGGTTGTGCAGGTCGTCCACGGGGTCGTCGGTGGTGCAAACGCATTCCACATTATAGTGGCGCATCAATCCACGGGCGGTGAAGTTGGGATCGTTCTGCAGCTTGTCGTTGCACTCGTCATAGATTTCACGGGCCGTCTTGGGGCTCAGCAGCTTCTCAATGCCGAAGGCTGTCTTCAGCTCCAGATGTGTCCAGTGATAGAGGGGGTTGCGGAAGGTATAGGGAACGGTCTCGGCCCACTTCTCGAACTTCTCCCAGTCGCTGGTGTCGGTGCCGGTGCAGAAGCGCTCGTCAACGCCATTGGTACGCATGGCGCGCCATTTGTAGTGGTCGCCGCCCAGCCACAGTTCGGTGATGCTGCGGAACTTATGGTCCTTGGCCACCATTTCGGGAATCAGGTGGCAGTGATAGTCGATGATGGGCATCTTGGCCGCATGGTTGTGATACAGATCCTGTGCTATCTCGGTCTCGAGCACAAAATTCTTGTCGTTGAATGGTTTCATTGTTTTAATAAGATTAATGATTTCAGTTTGTTTTATTCTTATATGCAAAGTTAATAAAAGGATGAGTGACAACAAGCGCCCACTCATCCTTTTTTTGTTTTTTTAACCGTGACATCCTTGCCTTCTTGGGGAACTGTCCTTCAATCCTAATCACCTGTTCTTTGTCCTGTCCTACCTGTTCTTATGGGCAATGAACCAGCTATGGACGAAGACCACATAGAGAATCAGTGCCAGCACCACTATGGCAAGCGAACAGATAATCAGCATCTCCCTGTCGCCATCGAAGAGCATCAGCCCCAAGCCCATGCCCAGCGCCACTCCTACTTCCCACCCCATGAGGAAGGTGCTCTGGGCTGTGCCGCGCTTGCAGTGGCGGCTCAGCTTGATGAAGAAGAGCAGATAGCGTGCGCCCACTATTCCAAGGCCTGTTCCGATAAGTGGCGAGCAGAAGGGAGACGTGGGTATGAAGAGCATGACGAGCTCTCCGGCAATGATCAGCAGCAGTCCCGACACAATCTCGCTCTTCAGGTCGGCATCGGGAAAGACGAACTGCTGTGCCATCAATGACAGGAGGAAGCCCACCATGAGCAGAGCATAGAAATGCAGGGAGAGAGGCAGTGAGAACAGCATGCCGACAGCTATCATAAGCGGAAAGAGATGGAGCAGCATGGGCAACCCTTCTACCAGCAGGAAACGGTCGAGGCTGAGCCTGAAGACATATTCGCTTGGCACGCGGAACGGGAAATGAACGGTCAGCACGAGGACGGCAGCTGCCACGCAGCAGGAGGCGGCAACGATGAAGACCGTAGGCATGTTCATCTGCTGATAGAGCAGAAGTCCCAACAGAGGGCCTAATGAGAGGGCAAAGCGACCGAACCACGTCACGGAATGGTTGGCTTCCGTGCGCTGGTGGGAATCGCAGGTGTCGATGACCAGTGTCGAGGAGAGCACAATCAATGCCAGTCCGTAGCTGATGCCCTGAAAGAGACGTGTGAGCAGCAGCACCCATAGCGGGGCATGGTGCAGGTAGGTCAGGCTGAGGATGGAGAGGGCCAGCATGAATGCCGCACAGACGAACACGATGTTGCGCCTGTAGTGCTGAATGAGGAATGAGCACAAGAAGCCCGGCAGCAACATCCCTATGCCTAGGCAAGCCATGGCCATTCCCGTCTCGAAGGTAGTGATGCCCTCGATGTAGCACATCCATAGCGGAAGCGTGGGGATGAGCATGGTAACCGACATGCATAGCAGCAGGTTGGCCAGGGCCAGCATCCAGAAGCTTCTGTGCCATAGTCTGATATGTACGGGCGTGTTCTGTGTGTTCACGGGGGCGTATTACCTTATTTATTATAAAGGGAGGAAATTCCGTTTAGTAAGACTCCGACTCATTGGGGAAGTCGCCGCTCTTCACGTCGGCTACATAGTGGCCGATGGCATCGGTCATTACGCTGTTCAGGTCGGCATAGCGTCTCAGGAAGCGGGGCGAGAAGCCCTGTGTCATTCCCAGCATGTCGGCCACCACCAGTATCTGCCCGTCGCATTGTCCGCCAGCGCCTATGCCGATGGTAGGCACGTTGATTTCGGACGTAACCTTTGCTGCCAGCGCAGCCGGCACCTTCTCGAGTGTCACGGCAAAGCAGCCTGCTTCTGCCAGGGCGTGGGCATCGCTGATGAGCTTCTCGGCTTCGGCTTCTTCCTTGGCGCGCACGGCATAGGTACCGAACTTGTTGATGCTCTGGGGAGTCAGTCCCAGGTGTCCCATCACGGGGATGCCTGCGTCGAGGATGGCCTTCACCGTATCGAGAATCTCTACGCCGCCTTCCATCTTCAAAGCGTCGCAGCCGCTCTCCTTCATGATGCGGATAGCATTGACCACGCCGTCGTGTACGCCTGTCTGATAGCTGCCGAAGGGCATGTCGCACACCACGAGGGCGCGCTTCACGGCCTTGACGACCGAGCGTGCATGATAAATCATCTGGTCGACGGTCATGGGAAGCGTGGTAGAGTTGCCTGCCATGACATTGGAGGCGGAGTCGCCAATCAATATGCCATCAATGCCGGCACGGTCTACGATGCCAGCGGTGGTATAGTCATAAGATGTGAGCATGGAGATGCGCTCTCCCTTCTGCTTCATTTCAATGAAGCGATGAGTGGTCACCTTGCGGGTGTCACTAATTAAATAACCTGCCATAATGCGTTCAAGTATTTGTTATTATCCCGATAATTATTTATCTGAGTATCAGACAATTGTTTAATTGTGTTCAAGTCGTTTGTTGTGGTGAGTCCCACCACGTACATGCCGGCAGCCCGACCAGAGCGAAGTCCGTTGATGCTGTCCTCGAAAACCACGCATTCATCGGGTTTTGCCCCGAAGCGGGAAGCCCCTTTCAGGTAGCAGTCGGGCGAAGGCTTGCTCTCGGCAAAGTCTTCACTGGTGAGGATGGCATCGAAGAGTGTGGCAAATTCGGGGTGCTTCTGGTACACGACCTCCATCTTGGGCCTGTTCGAGCTGGTGACGACGGCCGTCTTCACTCCCTTTCGGCGCAGATTACCGATGAAATCGACGAAACCTTCTACATAAGGATAGTCCATCTCGGCCTCATAGGCGTTCAGCCGGCTGGTCACGAGGTCGCGCACCCCCTCCAGCTCGCCCGAGAACCACCGGTCATAGATCTGAGTGAGTGTCTGCCCCTTGATTTCAATCTCAAGCCCAGGATGTTCAGGGTGGAACTCCCTGCATTGCTCTCCCCAAAATATGGTGTATTGCGGTTCGGTGTCGAAGACCACGCCGTCCAGGTCAAAGAGTGCAACCTTGAATTTGCCGTTCATCATCATGGTTCTGTTTTTGAAATCGGCTGCAAAGGTACAAAGAACTGAGAAAAGGAGCAAATAAATTTGCAGGTTTTGTAGATTCTCGCTAACTTTGCGCCACTTACAACCAGCGCTACACGACAAATGAAAAGATATTATTTCGTATTCTGCAAGGACGAGCTGATGCTTGAGAAGTGCCCCGACGGCACCTTCACCGTTCCCCTGACCGAGGAGCCTCCCGTAGAGTTGAAACCATGGACCACAGTACTGAACATTACCCCACTGGATGCTGTTGAGGTGCGTTCCTACGCCATCGACAGCCCTGTCTGCGACAATGAGCGCTACGAGATGTGTCCCTTGCGCCAGAGTTACTACCGGTTGCCACTTCCCCTCTATCTGAAAGCCGGCAAATGTGCCGAACTGCTCTACTGGGACCGCAACACACGCTTCTGTGGTGTCTGCGGAGGAACCATGAAGTTCCATACCGACATTTCCAAGCGTTGCGACCAATGTGGTAAGGAGGTGTGGCCGCAGCTGGCTCCTGCCGTCATCGTGCTCATACACCGTGGCGAGGAGGTGCTGCTGGCCCGTGGGCGCAACTTCAGGAGCGATTTCTTCGGGCTGATAGCCGGTTTCGTGGAAACGGGGGAGACGCTGGAGGAGGCCGTAAGGCGCGAGGTGATGGAAGAGACGGGCATCAGCATCAAGAACATACGTTATTTCGGCTCTCAGCCCTGGCCCTACCCCAGCGGACTGATGGTGGGCTTCCATGCCGACTATGACGGTGGAGAACTGCACGTGCAGCGTGAGGAGCTGAAGAAGGCCGGCTGGTTCCACAGAGACCATCTGCCCAAGATTCCCGAGAAGCTCTCGATAGCCCGTCGGCTCATCGACGACTGGCTGGGCATCGAATCGGAAGCCGGTGCACCATCCGCCACCCCTGTGGAAATGTAAGCAGTTATTAGAAAGCAACAGGGCAGTTAGACCTTCTAACTGCCCTGTTTGAGGGTCTAACTGCCCTGTTTGATATTCAAGTTGTCCACTTAGGACGCTGTCCGTTTCGGACAACCCTTTTTCCTTTTATTTGCCTATGCAATGATATTCGAAGCCGTTCTCATGCAGCTCCTCGGCATCGAAGATGTTGCGGCCGTCGATGACCAGCGGATTGCGCATGGCCTTCTTGATGACTCCCCAGGTGGGCAGGCGGAATTCCTTCCACTCGGTAAGCAGCAACAGGGCATCGGCATCGAGCACGGCATCGTACATGTCGCGACAATAAGTGATGGTCTCGCCAATGCGGCGCTTGCACTCGTTCATGGCAATGGGGTCGTAGGCACGCACCGTGCAGCCGGCCTCGAGCAGCTTCTGTATCATGACGAGGGCCGTTGACTCGCGCATGTCGTCGGTCTCGGGCTTGAACGACAGGCCCCACATGGCCACCGTCTTACCCTTCAGCGACTGGCCTGCAAAGGCCTTGGAGAGTTTCTCGAAGAGGATACCCTTCTGGTTCTCGTTGACGCGCTCCACAGCTTTCAGCACCTCCATGGAGTAGCCTTCCTGGTCGGCCGTCTTAATGAGAGCCTTCACATCCTTGGGGAAGCAGCTGCCGCCATAGCCGCAGCCGGCATAGAGGAACTTGCGGCCAATGCGCGTATCGGCACCGATACCTGCACGCACCATGTTGACATCAGCCCCTACCCGCTCGCACAGGTTGGCAATGTCGTTCATGAACGAGATACGGGTGGCCAGCATGGAGTTGGCGGCATATTTCGTCATCTCAGCCGAGGGGATATCCATGAAGATCACACGGAAGTTGTTCAGCAGGAACGGCTTGTAGAGCTTCGAAAGCACTTTCTGGGCTTTCTCGCTCTCTACGCCCACCACCACGCGGTCGGGTGACATGAAGTCCTTGATGGCACTACCCTCCTTGAGGAACTCGGGGTTCGAGGCCACGTCGAAGGGGATGTCCACGCCGCGCTTCTTCAGTTCGTCCTCGATGGCGGCACGCACTTTCTTGGCCGTACCCACGGGAACGGTAGACTTCGTGACCACGACGACATATTTCTTCATGTTTGCACCGATGGTGCGGGCCACCTGGAGCACATATTTCAGGTCGGCCGATCCGTCTTCATCGGGAGGCGTACCTACAGCTGAAAATACGATGTCCTGTTCGTCGAGGACCGAGGCCAGGTCGGTGGTGAACTTCAGTCGGCCAGCCTTCACATTCTTCAGTACCATCTGGTCCAGTCCGGGCTCATAGATGGGGATCTCGCCTTTCTGCAGGGTTTCAATCTTCTTGGCATCGACATCGACGCACGTCACATTAACGCCTGTCTCGGCAAAGCATGTTCCGGAAACCAGTCCAACATAGCCGGTTCCCACTACAGCAATATTCATTTTTCTATTTTATAATTAAGTTAGTTATTTCTATTCGAACACTTCGGCATCCTTCAGCTGCGGCAGCTTCAGGTCTTTCTCGCTGGTGAGCACCAACTTAGGGTCGATGGGCCACTGGATGCCCAGCTGCGGGTCGTTCCAGCAAATGCCTGCCTCGGCCTGTGGGGCATATACATTGTCTACCTTATAGGTGAACACAGCCTCCTCGCTCATCACCAGGAATCCATGGGCAAATCCGCGGGGGATGAACAGCTGTCGCTTGTTGTCCTCGCTCAGCTCGACCATGACATGCTGGCCGAAGGTAGGCGAATGGCGACGGATATCGACAGCCACGTCGAGCACCTTTCCTTTGATGACACGCACCAGTTTGGCCTGGGAGAATTCGCCCTTCTGATAGTGCAGGCCGCGAAGCACGCCATAGGATGACTTCGACTCGTTGTCCTGAATGAACTCGGTCTTGCCCACGTTCTTCTCAAACTCTTCCTTCTTCCATGCCTCGAAGAAATAGCCCCTGGCATCCTGGAACACCTTGGGTTCGATGACATAGACTCCGGCAATAGCCGTTTCGATAAATTCCATAATTATTTAATGAAAATTGATTCTGAGTGCAAAAGTACAAATAATATTTGTTACACAGAAATTTTTTTGTCATTTGTGTTGTTTTTATTTGCCTGTTTCAAGAAAAAAACGTAATTTTGCATCGTGATTGAGCTAAACAGACATATTGAGATTCTTCTTCTTAGCAACGACTGCGTTATCGTGCCGGGATTCGGCGGATTCGTAGCCCATCATGTTGCTGCAAGATACGACGAGGCCGACAACACTTTCCTGCCGCCTCTTCGGACCTTGGGCTTCAACCCCCAGCTGCGAATCAACGACCACCTGCTCGTACAGAGCTATGTAGAGGCCTACGACCTCAGCTATCCTGAAGCCCTGCGGCGTATAGAGGCCGAGGTGGAAGAGCTGAAGCAGCACCTGGAAAGGAACGGCGAGTTCGAACTGTCCGACATAGGCATGCTGAGAATGAACGAAGAAGGCAACTACGAGTTTTCGCCCTGCGAGGCAGGCATCCTGAGTCCTTCCCTCTACGGCCTCGGCTCCTTCAGCATGGAGCCCCTGTCTGAGCTGCAGCAGGAAGAAGCCCCCCAGAAGGAAAGCGTCGAGCCCGCCAGTGCCACCATCGTAGATATAGATAAGGATAAGGACAAGGAGCGCGACTCCATCGTCGTCAGGATGTCATGGATACGCAACACGATAGCCTTTGCTGCATCGGTGCTCATCTTCTTCCTTATCAGTTCGCCCGTAAGCAACAGCGGAATCACGGAAGGCCAGCAGCAAAGCAGCATGCTCCCCATTCTTACGGTCAGCGCTCCGCAGGTAGCTCCCCTTGAAGCCAGCCTGCCTGTAGCGGAAAGCAGCGACAGCATCGTCACGGCACAGGAACCCACCGTCGAGGAAGCCGAGGAGCCTCTGGCAGCAACCGACTACTACACCATCGTCATGGCCAGCGAGACTCCCATGCATCATGCCCAGACATTCATTGAAAGCCTGACCAGGTCGGGAATAGAGGAAGCCCGCGCCATGAACATGCTCAACAGCAGCAAGGTGAGAGTGGTCGTAGGCTCGTTCCCCGATGAGGAGTCGGCCCATCAGCAGCTGCGCACCTACAGAGCCGGCAGCAAGTTGTTCAAAGAGGCATGGGTGCTTCATGTCAAAGACTAACACGCCTGAACGATGAAGCGAGTACGTTGTCCCAAATGCGACCAATACATTACTTTCGATGAAACCTTGTACCAGTCAGGACAGAAGCTGGTGTTCCAGTGTCCCGACTGCAACAAGCAGTTTGCCATACGTTTGGGTACCTCCAAGCTGAAACAGACACAGAAAGAGGAGACCAGCATGCTGAACCAGCAGACTGACAGTCCTGAGACGAGCGACTATGGCAGCATCGTGGTCATAGAGAACGTGTTCCACTACAAACAGATCATCCCCTTGCAGATGGGCGAGAACCAGATAGGCCGCTATCAGAAAGGCAACCCCATCAACACACCTATAGAGACCGTGGATCCCAGCGTGGACCTGCTCCACTGCACCATCACCGTGTCGCACGGCAAGAACGGTAAGCTGAAATACGAGCTCAAGGACGGGCCCAGCTATACCGGCACCTTCGTCGACAACGTCATATTGGGCGACCGCGAGCGCCGCGTCATCGAAGACGGGCAGCTGTTCACCCTTGGCGCAACGAGCATCATCCTGCGCACTCCCCAAGAAGCAAACGAATAAAACAAAAAAGACAATAGATACAAGATGCCAGAAATATCCGTACGGGGCCTTGAGATGCCCGAAAGTCCTATCCGTAAGTTGGCTCCCTTGGCTGCCGCTGCAAAGAAAAGAGGTACCAAAGTGTATCACCTCAACATCGGACAGCCGGATCTGCCAACACCCGACGTAGGCCTTGAGGCACTCAAGCATATCGACCGCAACATCCTGGAGTATTCGCCCTCGCAAGGCTATCTCAGCTACAGGGAGAAGCTCGTGGGATACTATGCCAAGTACAACATCAACGTTACTGCCGACGACATCATCATCACATCAGGAGGTTCGGAGGCTGTACTCTTCGCTTTCCTCTCATGCCTGAACCCCGGTGACGAGATCATCGTACCCGAACCGGCCTATGCCAACTACATGGCTTTTGCCATCTCGGCTGGTGCCAAGATCAGGACCATTGCCACCACTATCGAGGAAGGCTTCTCGCTGCCCAAGGTGGAGAAGTTCGAGGAACTCATCAACGAGCGCACCCGCGCCATCATGATCTGTAATCCCAACAATCCCACGGGCTACCTCTACACCCGCAGGGAGATGAACCAGATACGCGACCTGGTAAAGAAGTACGACCTGTACCTCTTCTCAGACGAGGTCTATCGCGAATACATTTACACCGGCTCGCCTTATATCTCCGCCTGCCATCTGGAGGGCATTGAGCAGAACGTTATCCTCATCGATTCCGTCTCGAAGCGCTACTCGGAGTGCGGCATTCGCATAGGTGCCCTTATCACAAAGAATAAAGAGGTACGCGCAGCCGTCATGAAGTTCTGTCAGGCACGCCTCTCTCCTCCCCTCATAGGCCAGATAGTAGCCGAGGCTTCGCTCGATGCTCCCGAGGAGTACTATCGTGATGTCTATGACGAATACGTGGAGCGACGCAAATGCCTCATTGACGGACTGAACCGCATCCCCGGTGTCTACTCGCCCATCCCCATGGGTGCTTTCTATACTGTGGCCAAGCTTCCCGTCGATGATGCCGAGAAGTTCTGCCGTTGGTGCCTGTCCGAATTCGAGTACGAAGGAGCCACGGTCATGATGGCTCCGGCTGCCGGTTTCTACACCACGCCGGGTGCCGGCAGGAACCAGGTGCGCATAGCCTACGTGCTGAAGAAGGAAGACCTCAACCACGCACTCGTCGTGCTGAGGAAAGCCCTTGAACAATATCCCGGAAGAACAACAAAAGAATGAACCTTCCCTTCTTCCTCTCACGCAGAATCTACGGCGAGAAGACCGACAATCCAAACGAAAAGCAGCAGCGCAGCAAGAGTGTGAGCCGGCCGGCCATAACGATTGCTACGACAGGCATTGCCATAGGGCTTGCCGTCATGATTATCACCGTAAGCGTGGTGCTGGGCTTCAAGCATACTATACGCGACAAGGTGTCGGGCTTTGGCAGTCACATACAGGTGGAGAATATCATCTCGTTCAACACAGCCTCCATCTACCCCATAGCCATCAACGACAGTATGCTGACGGTGCTCAGCGGTATCGAAGGCATCAGGCATGCAGAGCGGTTCACCATCACGCAGGGCATTCTGAAAACCGATGAGGATTTCCTTGGCGTGGCCTTTAAGGGCATCGGACCTGAATATGACCTGACTTTCTTGCAGGAGAACCTCGTCGAGGGTGAGCTGCCCCTTTTCTGTGACTCCGCCTCTAAGTATCCGCTGGTGATTTCACAGACCATAGCCGACAAGCTGCACCTGAACATTGGCGACCGCGTGTTTGCCTATTTCGTCAGCAACGACAATGTCAGAGCCAGGCAGTTCAGCGTGAAAGCCATCTATCAGACAAACATGAAGCGATTCGACGATTCGTTCTGTATCACAGATATTTATGCAACCAACAAACTGAACGGATGGTTCACTGACCAATGCACGGGAGCCGAACTGCTGCTCCATGATTTCGACCAGCTCGAAGAGGTCAGCAGCCGTGTGGTAAAGACGGTGAATCGCACGCACGATATCTACAACAACGTATTCTCTTCGCGGACCATCGTCGAAGCCAACCCCCAGATCTTCTCTTGGCTCGAGCTGCTCGACATCAATGTGTGGATCATCCTGGGACTCATGATTATCCTGGCTGGATTCACTATGAGCAGCGGCCTGCTTATCATCATCCTTGAGCGCACGCAGATGATTGGCATCCTGAAAGCCCTTGGCACCAGAGACGGCATCATCAGGGAAACCTTCCTCTGGTTTTCCGTGTTCATCATCAGCCGCGGACTGCTGTGGGGAAACATCGTGGGCATCGGCCTCGTGGTACTCCAACAGTTCACTGGCATCATCACCCTCGACGCGCAGACCTATTATGTCAGCGAGGCACCCATGGAGCTCAATCTTGTCTACGTCTTGCTGCTCAACCTCTCCACACTCATCATCAGCGTGCTTGTGCTCATAGCTCCCAGCTATCTCGTAGCAAAGATACACCCAGCTCGCTCCATGCGTTACGAATAGCACGAAGAGACAGGCAAAGTTATAACATTATGTTAAAAAAATAACATGATGTTATATTATCTCGATTATTATCGTTAACTTTGTAGGCAGAATAAATTATACGTATAATGCATTTCAAATGGAACTACGAACAGCCTACACCCGAACAACTGCAAGCAGCCAATGAACTCGCTGAAAAGATCGGCATGAGTCCCATCATAGGCCAGCTGCTCTTCCGCCGTGGCATAAAGACAGAATCGTCGGCTAAGCGCTTCTTTCGTCCCATGCTCAACGAACTCATCGACCCTTTCCTGATGAATGACATGGACATTGCTGTCGACCGCCTTAACGATGCCATGGGACGCAAGGAACGAATAATGGTATATGGCGACTATGATGTTGACGGATGTACCGCCGTGGCTTTGGTCTACAAATTCCTGCTGCAGTTCTACTCAAACATTGAGTACTACATTCCCGACCGCTACGAAGAGGGCTACGGGATAAGCAAGAAAGGACTGGACTATGCTGCAGAACAAGGTGTAAAACTGATTATCGTACTTGATTGCGGAATCAAGGCAATCGAGGAAGTGGCCTATGCCAAGAGCTTAGGCATAGACTTTATCATCTGCGACCATCACGTACCCGATGATGTGCTGCCATGTGCCGTGGCCATCCTCAATCCCAAGCGTGTGGACTCAACCTATCCTTTCAAGCACCTGTGCGGTTGCGGAGTGGGCTTCAAGTTCATGCAGGCTTTTGCAAAGAACAACGGAATCCCCTTCTCACAGCTCATCCCCCTACTCGACTTCTGTGCCGTCAGCATTGCTGCCGACATCGTTCCCGTCGTGGGAGAGAACCGTATCCTGGCATTGCACGGACTGAAGCAACTGAACCAGAATCCAAGCGTAGGACTGAAGGCCATCATCGAGATTTGCGGACTCACGGGGCGTGAGATTACCATGAGCGACATCATTTTCAAGATAGGGCCGCGCATCAATGCCTCCGGACGTGTGCAGAACGGAACGGAGACCGTGGACCTGCTTGTCGAGAAAGACATCAACAAGGCACTGGCCGAAGCCACCCATATCAATGAGTACAACGAGCAGCGCAAGGACATCGACAAGCAGATGACCGAAGAAGCCAACCAAATCGTGGAACGGCTGGAAAGCCAGGAGCACCAGCCTGCCATCGTGCTCTACGACGAAGGATGGAAGAAGGGCGTTGTAGGTATCGTGGCTTCCCGTCTCACGGAAATCTACTACCGTCCCACGGTGGTCCTCTCCTGTCAGGACGGCATGGCAAGCGGCTCGGCCAGAAGCGTGGCCGGCTATGATATCTATGATGCCATCAAGAGCTGCCGCGACCTGTTGGAGAACTTCGGCGGACATACCTATGCTGTGGGCCTCTCGCTACGCGTGGAAAACCTTACCGAGTTCCGCCGTCGCTTCCAGGAGTATGTCAGCTCGCACATTCACCCCGAACAGACTGAGGCTTTGGTTGAGATAGAGGCCGTAATTGACTTCAAGGACATTACAAAGAAGCTGCTGAACGACCTGAAGAAGCTGGCACCCTATGGACCTGACAATCCCAAGCCCCTCTTCTGCACCCGCAGCGTCTATGACTATGGAACGTCGAAGGTCGTGGGCCGTCAACAGGAACACATCAAGCTGGAGCTCGTTGATTCACAGTCGAGCAACGTGATGAACGGCATCGCCTTCGGACAAAGTGCCGCTGCACGCTACATCAAGTCAAAGTGCTCCTTCGACATTGTCTATACCATAGAGGAGAACATCTACAAGCGCGGCGAAGTGCAGCTGCAGATTGAAGACATCAAACCAAGTGAGTAGTAACGACTACAGGGCGATTCTGAAGAAGTACTGGGGCTACGATGATTTCCGCGGAATACAGCTCGACATCATCAACTCCATCACGGAAGGTCACGACACATTGGGACTTATGCCAACAGGAGGAGGCAAGTCGATAACCTTTCAGGTGCCGGCCCTTGCACAGGAGGGAGTATGTATTGTTATCACTCCCCTCATAGCCCTCATGAACGATCAGGTTCACCACCTGCGCGAGCAGGGGATCAGGTCGGCAGCCATCAACTCCGACATGCCATCGTCAGAGTGTATCCGTATTCTTGAGAATGCCGTCTTTGGTGCTGTAAAGTTGCTCTATATCTCTCCCGAACGTCTCTCTTCCGAAATTTTCAGGGCTAAGCTTCGCCACATGAAAGTGAGCTTCATCTGTGTGGACGAAGCCCACTGCATCTCACAATGGGGCTACGACTTCCGACCGAGCTACCTGGAGATAGCCCAGATACGACACGAGCTTCCCGACATTCCCATCCTGGCTCTCACCGCCACGGCCACGCCCGCCGTGGTCAATGATATTCAGGAGAAGCTGTTGTTCCGGAAGAAGAACATATTCCAGATGAGCTTTGAGCGCACGAACCTTTCCTATATCGTGCGCGATGCCGCCGACAAAGCCTTCCAGCTCATTCATATACTCTCACATGTAGACGGCTCGACCATTGTCTATACACGCAGCCGCCAGCGTACCAAGGAGTATGCCCAACTGCTGCAGGAAACAGGGATAAGTGCTACCTTCTTTCATGCCGGACTCGACAACGACGAGAAACTGAAGCGACAAAAAGCATGGCAAAGCGGAAACATACGGGTGATGGTTGCTACCAATGCCTTCGGCATGGGCATTGACAAACCCGATGTGAGATTCGTTGTCCACATAGACTGCCCAAGCAGCATCGAAGCCTATTTCCAGGAGGCAGGTCGTGCCGGAAGAGATGGAAAGAGAGCCTATGCTGTACTGCTGTTCAACGAACACGACACGCAGAAGCTGCACAAGAGGATAGCCGACAGCTTCCCTGAGAAAGACTATATCAGGAAAGTGTATGACTGTTTGGCTTATTTCTATCAGGTGGCCGTGGGTGACGGCTATAACGCTGCATTCGAGTTCCCCATTGACAAGTTCTGCCACACCTACGGTCTGTTCCCCGTTCAGGTAGAGTCGGCACTAAGAATCCTTGACAGGGCCGGCTACATAGCGTTCACCGAAGAGCAAGACCATCAGGCACGCGTAATGTTCACCTTGGAGCGCGACGACCTCTATCGTCTCAAAGGCAACACCCCCGAGGAGGATGCCGTCATTACAGCCTTACTCAGGAACTACAGCGGATTGTTCAACGACTATTCGTATATCGATGAAGCATTTATCGCTTCACTTACCGAACTGAACAGGATGGTCGTACATAATTGTCTGAAGCTATTGGCACAAAAACGCATCATCAGCTTCATTCCGCAAAAGCGAACTCCCTTTATCCGCTATCAGCAGCGAAGGGAAGAGTCGCAGTATCTGTCGTTTCCTCCGGCAGTCTATGAAAAACTGAGACAACGGCTCGAGGAACGTATTGATGCCATAGTGAGCTACGCCACCAACGACAGCCAGTGTCGCTCTCAACAGCTGCTACGCTATTTCGGAGAGACCCGTACCCATGACTGTGGCCATTGCGACGTATGTCTTTCAAGAAAGAAGGAGGCACGCCACGACATTGATACGGCAAAGGAACAGATAAGCATGCTCGTTGCCGACAAACAAAGGCATTCCATCAAGGAACTCTACGACATCCCTCTTCCCACCGAAGTCCTGAAACAGGCACTCTATGAACTGTTGGCAGAGGAGGTAGTGACCAACGACGATGGTCAGGTATTTCTCACGGCATCATAAAGGCTCTTTTCACTCTTCACTATTCACTCTTCACTATTCACTCTTCACTATTCACTCTTCACTCTTCACTCTTCACTATTCACTCCTACCTCTTGTCCACAAACTTCCACCCAGTTGCGAACCGCTCCTTGGGAAAAACAAAGAGTTCGTCGGAGATGTTGCCAGAATGAAAATCCGTGATATCAACGGTCGTCCAGAAGAAAGCCACCTTGATGCGTAGACGAATGGGAGCATAGGTGCCTCTCTCGACCAACGCCTTCACCTCTTTTATTGTTCCCTTGGCTTTCTTCTTCTGTTTTAGTGTCAGCATCAGCCCGTTTTCCTCGGCTGCCACACTATAGTTGAAATCGTCGAGCGAGAACTTGAAGCGGCCGCTGTACTTGTCTTTCTTATCGGAATTGGCATGATGAATCTCTACAGTCTTCCTCTTACGATAAGCCATATAGGCTGTTACACCGTCGTTCCAAGTGTCGACACGCTCGTCTGAGAAATGCTGCTTCTTCCCTTTGAACCAAATATTGCCTTCCGTCTTGTAGATACCAATGATGTTGACCTTATAGTGCAAGCTGGAACCCTGCTGACCGAACACACGCTCATAGGCTGTGTCCATGATGCGCCTGGCCTGTTTGGCATTGGGTGTCTCATTCTGGGCACTCGCTGTCGAGAACATCGAAAGCAATAAAAACACTAAGCCTATGAATCCTTTCATTTCACTACTTGTCTTTTGATGAAAAAACCTGACCAACTATCAGTAGTCAGCCAGGTCTTCCCATCTATAGGAATGATTTGCTTTACAGCTAATTATTCAGCAGCAGGTGCCTCGGTCTCCTCAGCAACGGGAGCCTCGACAACGGGTGCTTTCTCGGCAGCAGCCACAGGAGCCTCCTCTACGGGAGCGTTCTCGGCAACCACCTTCACGGGAATCTCAACCACAACCTCTTTGTGCAGGTGAACCAAAGCCACATAGTCACCAACCTTCTTGATGTCGTGCATGGTGACAATCTTACGGTCTACCTCGTGGCCAAGCTTCTTCAGTTCCTCAGCAACAGTAGCTGTGTTCACTGAGCCATAGAGCTGGCCTGTAGCACTTACCTTGGCAGCTACGCAGATAGCAACACCTTCCAGTGCCTTTCCACGCTCCTCGGCAGCAGCCTTCTGGGCAGCCAGCTTGTGAGCCTGCTGCTTCAGGTTCTCAGCCAGAATCTTCTTGGCAGAGGGAGAGGCAATCACGCCCTTACCCTGAGGGATAAGATAGTTACGGCCATAGCCTGACTTTACATTAACGATATCGTTCTTGTATCCCAAGCCGATAATATCTTCTTTCAGTATAATTTCCATTCTTGCGTCCTCCTTGTTTTATTTCATCAAATCGGTTACGTAAGGCAGCAATGCAATCTGACGTGCACGCTTCACGGCCTGAGCCACACGACGCTGATACTTCAGCGAGGTACCCGTGATACGACGGGGCAGAATCTTGCCCTGCTCGTTCAGGAACTTCTTCAGGAACTCGGGATCCTTGTAGTCAATGTACTTGATACCGCTCTTCTTGAAACGGCAATACTTCTTCTTCTTGGTGTCGATAGAAGGAGCAGTGAGATAACGGATTTCTGATACTTCTGCCATGATTTAAGCCTCCTCTGATTTAGTTGCATACTTCTTGCGACGCTTCTCAGCATACTCTGCGGCATACTTGTCGAGCTTCACGGTCTGGAAGCGCAGCACCTTCTCGTCACGACGATAGGCGGTCTCCAGTGTCTTGATCACTTCTGGCTCAGCCTTGAACTCCACCAGGAAATAGAATCCCGATGTCTTCTTCTCAATCTGGTAAGCCAGTTTCTTCAGTCCCCAGGCCTCTTCATTCAGAATCTCAGCACCCTTGTCGGTGAGCACCTTCTTGAACTTTGCGACCGTTTCCTTTGTCTGATCGTCAGACAAAACGGGAGTTAAAATGAAAACGGTTTCGTACTGATTCATACGTTTTTTAATAATTAAAATTTGTTGTTTTGCAAAATGCGGGTGCAAAGGTACACTTTTTTCTTGAATCCTGCAAGATGTTTCGCAATTTTTTGCTTTATTCTAAAAAATAATAGCTACCTTTGCAACACCTAAGAAAGAACGATTGCACATTTTTTAAGAAACAAGAGTTGATTATGCCTGAACAGAATAACGGTGGCGCACGCCGCACAGTCAAGAAGCAGCCCATCGACATCACCTATGGTCACCTGCAGCCGCAGGCCCTCGACATAGAGAAGGCTGTGTTGGGTGCCCTGCTTATCGACAAGGATGCCTACCCCATTGTGTGCGAGATGCTTTTCCCCGAGAGCTTCTACGAGCCACGCAACCAGATGATTTATTCCGCCATTCGCGACCTGAGCATGGAGGAGAAACCCGTGGACATGCTCACCGTGACCGACCAGCTGGCCAAGAAAGGACAGTTGGAAGAGGTGGGCGGCCCGGCCTATGTGGCTGAGATCTCGTCAAAGGTGGCTTCGAGTGCCCATGTGGAGTATCATGCCCGCATCATTGCCCAGAAGTTCCTGGCCCGCCAGCTCATTTCCTTTGCCAGCGTCATCGAGACAAAGGCCTTCGACGAGACCATCGACGTGGACGAGCTGATGCAGGAGGCCGAAGGGTCACTCTTCGAGCTCTCGCAGAAGAACATGAAGAAGGACTACACGCAGGTGGACCCCGTCATCAAGAATGCCATCGACATGATCAACAAGGCCGCAGCCAACAAGGACGGACTGACAGGTGTGCCTACCGGCTACCACAAGCTGGACGACATGACTTCGGGATGGCAGGCCAGCGACCTGGTGATCATTGCCGGACGACCTGCCATGGGTAAGACCTCGTTTGCACTCTCACTGGCTAAGAACATTGCTGCCGATGCCAACATCCCTATCGCCTTCTTCTCGCTTGAGATGTCGAACGTTCAGCTGGTCAACCGACTCATCTCGAACGTTTGTGAGATTCAAGGCTCGCACCTGCAGAGTGGACAGCTGCAGCCCGACGAGTGGGACCGACTGGACAAGCATATCAACAACCTCTACGGTGCACCGCTCTATGTCGACGATACCCCTGGTCTGTCGGTCTTCGAGCTGAGGACGAAAGCCCGCCGTCTGGTTCGGGAACACGGTGTGAAGATTATCATGATCGACTACCTACAGCTGATGAATGCCAACGGCATGCGCTTCTCGTCTCGACAGGAAGAGGTGTCCACCATCTCGCGCTCGCTGAAGGGACTGGCCAAGGAGCTCGACATTCCCATCATTGCCCTTTCGCAGTTGAACCGTGGCGTAGAGAGCCGCGACGGACTGGAAGGCAAGCGACCTCAGCTGAGCGACCTGCGCGAGTCGGGAGCCATCGAGCAGGATGCCGACATGGTGCTCTTCGTGCATCGCCCCGAGTATTACCATATTTATCAAGATGACAATGGGCGCGATCTTCACGGCATGGCCCAGATTATCATTGCCAAGCACCGTAAGGGAGCCACTGGCGATGTGCTGCTCACCTTCCGTGGAGAGTTCACCCGCTTCGAGAATCCTGAAGAGACAAGGCTTTCGCATAGTTCCAGCGCAGGAGGCGGAGGCGAAATCCTCGGTTCAAAGATCAATGGCAGCACCGACGCACAGGCACCGTCATCCGACTTCGGTCCCTTTGGCGCGCCCTTACCACCGCCTACGGGAGAGGTTCCGTTCTGACCGCTTGCTAAATTTCCTTAATCAGTCGAAAAAGTATCCTCATATTTAGGTACATTCTCAGGATTATTTAGTAATTTTGCCGCGTAAAGAAAATATGTTAACAAATTAATTGCATATATTTTTTTAATATTATGATTTATTCAAAGGAAGTTGAAAACATGTGCGTTGTGGCCAAAGGCCCCAACCACGGTCCTGCTCCCATCCCCGAAGAGGGAAAGTGGATCCAGGCCAAAGAGATCAAGGACATTTCGGGCTATACCCACGGTATTGGCTGGTGCGCTCCTCAGCAGGGTGCCTGCAAGCTGAGCCTGAACGTGAAGGACGGCGTCATCCAGGAAGCCCTCGTCGAGACCATCGGTTGCACGGGTATGACCCACTCTGCAGCTATGGCCAGCGAGATTCTGCCTGGCAAGACCATCCTCGAGGCGCTGAACACCGACCTCGTATGTGATGCTATCAACACCGCCATGCGCGAGCTGTTCCTGCAGATTGTCTATGGCCGCACACAGAGCGCCTTCTCAGAGGGTGGCCTCGTCATCGGTGCCGGTCTGGAAGACCTCGGCAAGGGCCTGCGCTCTCAGACAGGTACCCTCTATGGCACGGTGGCCAAGGGCACACGCTATCTTGAGCTGACCGAGGGTTACATCACCAAGCAGTTCCTGGACAAGGACAATCAGGTTTGCGGCTACGAGTACGTTCACCTGGGCAAGATGATGGAAGCCATCAAGGACGGCATGGATGCCAACGAGGCTGTGAAGAAGTTCACCGGCTCATATGGCCGTACCACCGCCGAGCAGGGAATTGTGAAAGTTATTGATCCACGTAAAGAGTAATAAGGAGGACCAACAATGATTAGAAAAGTTTCATTCGAGAGTTACGAGCGTCGCATCAATCAGGTGCTGGCCGCTCTGAAGGAGAACGGGATCAATAGCATTGAAGAGGCTAACGAGATTTGCGAGAAAGCCGGCGTTGACCCCTACCAGATGTGTGAAGAGACACAGCGTATCTGCTTTGAGAACGCTAAGTGGGCATACGTATGCGGTGCTGCCATCGCCATCAAGAAGGGTGTGAAGAATGCTGCCGAGGCTGCCGAAGCTATCGGTATCGGTCTGCAGAGCTTCTGCATCCCCGGTTCAGTGGCCGACGACCGTAAGGTAGGTCTGGGTCATGGTAACCTGGCTGCCCGTCTGCTCCGCGAGGAGACCGAGTGCTTCGCCTTCCTGGCTGGCCACGAGAGCTTCGCTGCTGCCGAGGGTGCCATCAAGATTGCCGAGAAGGCTAACAAGGTGCGCAAGAAGCCCCTCCGCGTCATTCTCAACGGTCTGGGCAAGGATGCCGCTATGATCATCAGCCGCATCAACGGCTTCACCTATGTACAGACACAGTTCGACTACTACACCGGTGAGGTGAAGGTAGTGAAGGAGACTCCCTACAGCGACGGTCCTCGTGCCAAGGTGAAGTGCTACGGTGCCGACGACGTACGCGAAGGCGTTGCCATCCTGTGGAAGGAGAACGTTGACGTGTCCATCACTGGTAACTCTACCAACCCCACCCGCTTCCAGCACCCCGTAGCCGGCACTTATAAGAAGGAGCGCGTGCTCGCTGGCAAGCCCTACTTCTCAGTAGCTTCTGGTGGCGGTACCGGTCGTACGCTGCACCCCGATAATATGGCTGCAGGTCCTGCTTCTTACGGTATGACTGATACGCTGGGTCGCATGCACTCAGACGCTCAGTTCGCAGGCTCTTCTTCTGTACCTGCACACGTAGAGATGATGGGCTTCCTGGGTATTGGCAACAACCCCATGGTAGGTGCTACCGTGTCTATCGCTGTTGAGATTGACCTCGCCCTGAACAAGAAGTAATTCATTAATGATAGTTACATTATGACAATCAACGAAATGAACTTTGCCGGTAAGAAGGCAATCGTGCGCGTTGACTTCAACGTGCCCCTCGACGAGAATGGTAAGATTACTGACGACACCCGTATCCGCGGTGCTCTGCCCACCCTGAAGAAGGTGCTGGCCGATGGTGGTGCGCTCATCATCATGAGCCACATGGGCAAGCCCAAGGGCAAGGTGAACCCCAAGTACTCTCTCGGACAGATCCGCGAGGCAGTTGAAAAGGCTCTCGGTGCTCCCGTTGCTTTTGCTCCCGACTGCGCCAAGGCTCAGGAGCAGGCTGCAGCCCTGAAGATGGGCGAGGCTCTGCTGCTGGAGAACCTCCGCTTCTATCCCGAGGAGGAAGGCAAGCCCGTAGGCATCGAGAAGACCGATCCCGCCTACGACGAGGCTAAGAAGGCCATGAAGGCCAGCCAGAAGGAGTTTGCCAAGACCCTCGCTTCCTATGCTGACTGCTACGTGATGGATGCCTTCGGCACCGCACACCGCAAGCACGCCTCTACTGCTGTCATCGCCGACTACTTCGATGCCAACAACAAGATGCTGGGTCTGCTCATGGAGAAAGAGGTGACCGCCGTCGACAACGTGCTCTCTAACATCAAGCGTCCCTTCGTGGCCATCATGGGTGGCTCAAAGGTGTCTACCAAGATCGGTATCATCGAGAACCTGCTGGGCAAGGTCGACAAGCTCATCCTCTGCGGTGGCATGACCTACACCTTCGCCAAGGCTCACAATGGCGAGATCGGTAACTCTATCGTAGAGCTCGACAAGCTCGATGTGGCCCTGGGTGTTGAGGAACTGGCCAAGAAGAACGGCGTAGAGCTGGTGCTCGGCTCCGACTGCGTGGCTACCGACGGTCTCGACTTCGGCACCATGAGCCTGAAGCCCGGTGCCAAGAAGGTGGTTTGCCTCTCTACCGAGGTTCCCACCGGTTTCGAGGGTGTCGATGCTGGTCCTGAGAGCCAGAAGGCATTCGCCAAGGCCATCGAAGGTGCCAAGACCATCCTGTGGAACGGTCCTGCAGGCGTGTTCGAGTGCGACGACTTCACCGACGGCAGCCGTGCCATCGGCAATGCTATTGCCAAGGCTACAGCCGAGGGTGCATTCTCACTAATTGGCGGTGGTGACTCCGTAGCTTGTGTCAACAAGTTCGGTCTGGCCGACAAGGTGAGCTACATCTCTACTGGTGGTGGTGCTCTCCTCGAAGCCATCGAGGGCAAGGTGCTCCCCGGTGTGGCAGCTATCAAGGGTGAGTAATAGACTACTAGTCACCTTGTAAATCAAACAGGGCAGTTAGACCCTCAAACAGGGCAGTTAGAACGTCTAACTGCCCTGTTGCTTTCTAATAAAGGCTAACATTTTGAACGAGGTATTTACCTCTGCTATCCATATTCTCACGCAGAGCCGCAGAGAAAGATTTCATTATTTCATGATCACTTTCACTTTTTTTCTTTGAAAAAAACTCAAACAGGAATATGTCCTGATCTCATATTAACAAATTGGATGAGTTGTTGATGTTGTAAAATTTGCTTTAATGTGAATTCTTTCACTACTCATCAAAGAAATAGTGAACTTTTCATTGAATTCGCTGCTCTAAAATTTGGAGGTATCGAAAATAATTCCTATTTTTGCACCAAAAGAATCAATATCATTAAAGGATTATGCCAGAAGTATTCAGATTTTATGGTTTTTCCTTCTTCTTTTATAGTAGGGAGCATGAGCCGCCACACATACATGTGGAAGGCAATGGTGGCATGGCCAAATTCGACTGGGACGGAAAGGAGTTCGTGCAAGTAGAAAAAGAAGGGATAAAAGCGAACGACTATAAAAAGATAAAGAAAATAATCGATGATAATGCTGACATTATCCTTAAGCGTTGGAAAGAGTATTTTGACAAAGACAAAAGGGAGGACTGAACGATGAAGATTACGAAGATTTGGTTTGATGCCGACTATATTTACGGCAAGGACGAAAAGGAAAAGGAGTACAAACAATCTTTGTTGTGGTATCCAAAGTTGCGTGATGCCTCTGATGAGGAACGCAGTAAATACTCCTTCGGAATGGGAGGGATCCATTGGCGCAACCTTGACGTGGACATCAGTTTTGAGAGCTTCGAGTACGAGGATGCTGAACCGAGTGCTTTGCAGCGTTTCTTCTTGACACACAAAGAAATCAACGTTGCAGAGTTTGCCCGTTCAATGGGTATAAATCCTACGTTGCTCCGGAATTATATTAATGGCTTCAAAAAGCCTTCGAAAGAACGTGAAGAGGAAATCATTTCCCGTATTCACAAATTAGGTGAAGAGATGTTAGCTGCTTAGCTTAGTCTAAGAAAGTATTGAAATGAGCCGAAGACTTAACTGTTAGTCAATTGAAAAGAGGAACCTTCGCAGGCTCCTCTTTAGGGGTCCATTTGCATTATAAAAAATACATTGCAAGTGGACAGGTAGAAACATCGTGTCTCACGACAGTTTTGTTTCCAAAAATTAACCTTAATAATCTAATACCATGAAAAACACACTTGCAAAGATAGGAGTTTTTTCTTATTTCACAAAGAAAACATCTAATTTTGACCAAATATTTAATATAAATTAAGTATTCAACCCAAGAAATCAAGTTTTATTAACCTAATGGCCGACTTCGCCATCCTCTCATACACCAAGCCGAGATTGGCAAAATGGGTCATGCTCTGCATAGCTGCTTTCTGCAGTACGACATTGTCCGACTGCAGGGCAGCCAGAGCCTGGTCAATGAACTCGTTGATGTCGCGCTCGCGGGGTTCATACTTTTTCATGAACAGTCTCGAGAGTACGTGATAGCCACAAATCTGTACTAGTTCGTTAGGCGAAGAGAGCCACTGGAAAGCCTTGTCGGAGGCGTAGTCGAGATGCTGGTAGAGGTTGAAGGCAGCCTGTTCGGCAATCTCTACGGTAGTGGTCTGCTCCATCCAGATGTCAACCACTTCGGGCAGCATCTCTTTGGGCGGCATCAGCATGGTAGCCAGGATCTTACACTCCCTGATATCCTCTTTCCACAGCTCGATGGCCAGGCTGTAGTTGGGACCTATCTCGTCGGCCATCTCGCGCAGACGACCCAGCGTGGCTCCCCAGTTCAGCTTGTAGTTGAGACCTTTGTTGCGCATCGAGGCAGCCGTCGCGCCGTCCATCATCAGCCGGAAGGAGCGCTTGATCTCCTGTACCTTCTTTCTTATATCTTCATTCATATTCCTTACACTTAAATCAGAGGGGACTCTCCCCTATCCTTTGGAAAGGTCTATATCAGCGTGGCATACTGCTGGCTATAGCGTAGCATTTGCTCGGCATAGCCTTCACCATAGTAAGGCACCACATCGACCATCTCGCCCGTTGCGTCATATTCGGGCAGAAGCACGGGATTGATGAATCCCTTGTAGGGCGCAAGGTTCAGCCGCTCGTAGCGATTGAGTACCTCTTCGTGCAGTTCGGCATCGACCTTGATGGCATACTGTTCCACCAGCAGCCGTGCAGCCTCGTAGTCGCCCTCGCTCTTGATGCGCTGCACCTCGGCCAGCAGCTCGGCAATCAGCTTGCGCAGCTGGGGATAGTCGCTAATCTCGAGATAGGTCTTCCCCTCACGCTTCACAAGTTGCATGGCATTGCCGTGTTCCAGACACCAACGGGCTATCAGTGAGCGGTTGCGCATGTGGGCCTCCTCTATCTGGTGTCCACGCTCTATGCGCACCAGCTGCGTCATCAGTCCATTCATCATATAGGTGTAGTACTGTGCCTCGTAGGCATGGTCGTCGGGCACCAGCCCCAGCTCCACCATCTTTGCATCGGCCACATAGTAGAGTCCGAAGAGGTCGGCGCGCGCCTCCTCAATGGTGTTGCCATAAGCCTTCAGCGCATCCGGGTCTACACCGGGCAACAGCTGTCCGCTGCCGTGGCCGAGGCATTCGTGGAGGTCGGTATGCAGGTTGTCGAGCGCATCGGCATAGCGGTTAATGAGGTCGACGGTCGACTGATTGATGACAAACTCCTCACGGAAGCCATTGCCCTTGGCTGCCTTGTCGTAGGCATCGGTAATGTTGGAGATGGTGATGCTTTTTGAGCCATACTCCGCCCGTATCCAGTCGGCATTAGGCAGGTTGATGCCGATGGCCGTTGAGGGATACTCGTCTCCGCCCAGCATGGCAGCACAGATTACCTTTGCCGACACACCCTTCACCTCCTTCTTCTTGAAGCGGGAATCCACGGGCGAGTGGTCCTCAAACCACTGGGCATTGCTGCTGATGAGCTCGGTGCGGCGGGTGGCTTCTTCATCCACATATTCCACCAGTCCCTCCCATGAGCCTTTCAGTCCCAAGGGGTCTCCGTACACTTCAATAAAGCCGTTGATGAAGTCTACCTTGCCGTCCAGACAGGCCACCCACTGCTTGCAGTAGTCGTTGAAACGGTGCAGGTCGCCCGTCTCATAATAGGCTACGAGACTGTCGATGACCCTTTTCTGCTGTTCGTTCTCGGCCACCTCTGCCGCTTTCCGCAGCCAGTAGACTATCTCGCGGATGGCACGCCCATAGCGTCCGCTGGCATGCCACACGTCTTCCGTCAACTGGCCGTCTTTCTTTATCAACGTAGTGTTCAGACCATACGAGGGCGGCTCTGGATGGTCGGCATAGGTCTGCTTCTGGGCAGCATAGAATGCTTCGGCCTCCTGCTGACTGACCCCTTCGTAGAAATGACAGGCCGATGTTTTCACCAGGTCGTCTCCGTCGGCTTTGTTCACACGTTTGGGCATGAACGAGGGGTCGAAGATGACTGGTCTGAGCACATTAAACAGCTCGTCTAACGTCTGTCCTTCCTTCAATGGAAGACGCTTGTCGTCAACGAGATACAGACATTGCTTAAAGTACTCCTCAGAGAACTTCGGAACGAACTTCATACAGCCGTAGTGGTGGTAGATGCCGTTGGAGAACCACACCCTTTTCAGGTAAACCTCCAGTTCGCGGAACTCATCCGAAGTGTGGTCGATGGAACGGTCGGTATAGATCGTCTCCAGCACCTTACGGATGCGCAAGTTGTAGATGCCGAACTGGTCGAATGTAATGTCGCGGCCATAGAGGGTGGCTTTCGACAGATAGTAGATGTATTTCTTCTGCTGTAGGGAGAGTGCCTCAAAGCCGTTCAGCCTATAGTGCAACAACTGCAGGTCGGCAAACCGCTCATCGGCATATCTGAATGAATGGTCCATGTTTATTGTCGTTTGTTTTCGCTATTTCAATTTCTTGTTGAGTTGAAGCTCATATTGCATGCGATAGGCTTTCGGAGTCATGCCGGCAAACTTCTGGAAAGCCAGGTAGAACGACTGCCGGTGAACGAAGCCCACCATGTCGCTTACATCCTCGATTTTAAGATGGGCATAGCGCTGGTCTGTGAGTATCGACATGGCTTCCTCTATCCTGTACCTGTTGATGAAAGTGGAATAGTTGGTGTGGAACTGCACGCGCACCACAGCCGACACGTAGCGTACGTTCGTCTGGAGGTCAGCTGCCAGCTGGCGAGCCGTATATCCGCTGTCGCGATATCTTTTCCTGACAACAATCTGCTCAAGAATCCTGTCGCGCAGATTGTCCATCATCCGAGGACGCACCAGTCGTCGATAATTGGCTTCTTTTTTTTCTTGAATCTCTATCTTTTGGTCGACCATAAAGGGATGTCTTCTTTGATTATGCATGCAAAGGTACGTAAAAACACGAAAAGAGAGACCATAATTCAGTAAAAGTTTATGTTTTGCGTTGAATTTATTTGGCTTTTTGCTTGCTTATTCGTACCTTTGCACCTTCAAAATAGACTTATTTTAATAATGTACGTAGAATGAAACCAACGGCAATTCTTCTTCTGCACTGTCCCGACCAACAGGGAATCATCTCAGAAGTGACTAAATTTATTACAGACAACAAGGGTAACATCGTCTATCTTGACCAATATGTCGACAAGCTCGACGGCATGTTCTTCATGCGTATCGAATGGGAATTGGAGGGCTTCCTGATTCCCCGTGAAAAGCTTTACGAATATATCACTACGCTCTATGCCCAGCGCTACAAGATGAAGTTCAGCCTCTATTACAGCGACAAGCGTCCGCGTATGGCCATCTTTGTCAGCAAGATGAGCCATTGTCTCTATGACCTGCTGGCACGCTGGAAGGCAGGTGAATATAATGTCGACATCCCCTGCATCGTGTCCAACCATGAAGACTTGCGCTACGTGGCTGAGCAGTTCGGCATCCCCTACTATGTATGGAGCATCAACAAAGACCACTCCAACAAGGCCGAGGTGGAAAAGGCCGAGATGGATCTGTTGAAGAAGGAAGACATCTCCTTCATTGTCCTTGCCCGCTACATGCAGATTATCAGCGACGACATGATTGCCGCCTATCCGCACCACATCATCAACATCCACCACTCGTTCCTTCCTGCCTTCGTGGGAGCTAAGCCCTATCATCAGGCATGGGAGCGCGGCGTGAAGATTATCGGTGCCACCAGCCACTACGTTACAGCTGAGCTGGATGCTGGTCCCATCATTGAGCAGGACGTTGCCCGCATCACCCATAAGGACACCCCCGAGAGCCTCGTGCTGAAAGGTAAGGACCTGGAGAAGATCGTGCTCTCTCGCGCCGTGGCCAAGCATATCCAACGCAAGATTCTCACCTATAAGAACAAGACGGTGATTTTCAGTTAGGAATTAGGAGAGAGGAATAGAGGAATGAATGTAGCGATTGTAAAATATAATGCCGGCAACATCTTCTCTGTGGTGAATGCACTCAGACGACTGGGCATTGAGCCGCTGCTCACCGATGATGCCGAGGAGCTCAGCAGGGCCGACCGCGTGCTCTTCCCCGGACAGGGCGAAGCACGTGGGGCAATGGAATACCTGAAGGCCAGAAGTCTCGACAAGGTAATCAGTTCGCTGCGCCAGCCCGTCTTGGGCATCTGTGTGGGACAGCAACTCCTCTGCAAGCATTCGGAAGAAGGCGATGTGGACTGCATCGGCATCTTTGACGCTCAGGTGAAGCGCTTCCGCCCCACCCGACACGAGGACAAGGTGCCTTGCATGGGATGGCAGAACCTCACCCTGACCATCTCCGAAAAAGAGGGAACCCCCAGTCCTCTGTTCAAAGGTCTGTACGACCCGAAGGCACTTCCCTCCACAGAAGGAGTCGAGGGCGGCTACGTCTACTTTGTACATAGCTACTATGTACCCCTGTGTGCTGAGACCATTGCCACTGCCGACTATGTGCAGCCCTACTCGGCTGCCCTACATAAAGACAACTTCTATGCCACCCAGTTCCACCCCGAGAAGAGTGGCAGCGTGGGTGAGCAGATACTCAAGAACTTTCTTGCTTTATGAAACAGATAGAACTCATTCCTGCCATAGACATCATCGACGGAAAGTGTGTGCGGCTCACCAAAGGCGACTACGACCAGAAGACCGTCTATCGTGACTCGCCTGCCGAAGTGGCTAAGGAGTTCGAGGACCTCGGCTTCAAGCGCTTGCATGTGGTCGACCTCGATGGGGCTAAGTCAAAGCATATCGTCAACGATGCCGTGCTGCGACAGATTACCACTGCCACCAATTTAGTGGTCGACTTCGGCGGCGGCATCAAGACCGATGCCGACATTGAGCGTGCCTTCGAAGCCGGAGCTTCAATGGTGACCGTTGGCTCCGTTGCCGTCACCCACCCTGAAATCTTCGGGCGATGGCTAATGACCTACGGTGCCGGGCGCATGATTCTCGGTGCTGATGTGCGCAACGGTCGCATCAGCATAAACGGCTGGAAAGAAGACTCCGACGAGGCGTTGCTGCCTTTCCTTGAGAAATACATCCGCATGGGTGTCAGGAACGTGCTCTGCACAGAGATTTCGAAAGACGGTACGCTCAGCGGACCTGCCATCGAACTCTATCAGCAAGTGATGGCAGCCTATCCGCAGCTGCATCTCATTGCAAGTGGCGGTGTGAGCTCTATAGAGGATATAGCAAACCTTGACGAAGCCGGCATCCCGTCGGTGGTCTTCGGCAAAGCCATCTACGTGGGACGTATCAACCTAAAGGCATTAATGCTTGAACAAAACGAAAGACTATGAGCCTGGCACGACGTATCATACCCTGTCTCGACGTTAAGAATGGTGAGACCGTAAAAGGAGTCAACTTCGTGGGTCTGCGCAGCGCAGGCGACCCGGTGGAGTTAGGCAAAGCCTATAGTGAGGCCGGAGCCGACGAACTGGTGTTCCTCGACATCACCGCTTCGTTCGAGGAGCGCAAGACGTTTACCGATATGGTGACCCGTGTGGCCAAAGAGATCAATATCCCCTTCACCGTCGGTGGAGGCATCAATGAACTGGCCGATGTGGAGCGTCTGCTCTATGCAGGAGCCGACAAAGTGAGCGTGAACAGCGCTGCCATTCGTCATCCTCATCTCATCGAGGAGATAGCCCGTCGCTTCGGCAGTCAGGTGTGTGTGGTGGCTATCGATGCACGCAACGATGCCGACGGCTGGCACTGCTATCTCAAGGGAGGGCGCGAGCGCACCGAGCGTGGCCTCTTTGAATGGGCACGCGAGGCTCAGGAACGCGGAGCTGGTGAGATACTCTTCACCAGTATGGACCATGATGGCGTGAAGACCGGCTATGCCAACGAGGCACTGGCACGGATGGCTCAAGAGCTCTCCATTCCCGTCATCGCCAGCGGAGGTGCAGGCAAGAAAGAGCATTTCCGCGATGCCTTCCTGAAAGGACATGCCGATGCCGCACTGGCCGCCAGTGTGTTCCACTTTGGCGAGATTGGCATCAAAGAGCTGAAACAATACCTACACGACGAAGGTGTCACCGTAAGACTCTGATAATCAACCACAACGAAGGAAACAACGTAAGACTATGAAAATAGATTTTGAGAAATGCGATGGACTTGTCCCCGCCATTATCCAGGATGCCCAGACCCGCAACGTGCTGATGCTGGGCTATATGAACGAAGAAGCCCTGCAGAAGACGCTGGACACGAAGAAGGTGACTTTCTGGAGCCGCAGCCGTCAGTGTCTGTGGACGAAGGGTGAGACTTCGGGCCACTTCCTCCATCTGGTCAGCATCAAGGCCGACTGCGACAACGACACGCTCCTGGTGAGAGCCATCCCCGACGGGCCTACCTGTCACACCGGCACCGACACCTGCTGGGCTGAGGAGAACACGCCTCTCCCCTCTTCCACCGAGTCGCCCATCCTCTTCCTCTCCGAACTACAGGACTTCATCGAGAAGCGCCACAAGGAGATGCCCGAAGGCAGCTACACCACAAAGCTCTTCCGCGAGGGGGTGAACAAGATGGCACAAAAGGTTGGCGAAGAGGCACTCGAGACAGTCATCGAAGCAACCAACGGCACCAACGAGCATCTTGTCTACGAAGGTTCCGACATGCTCTATCACCTCATCGTGCTGCTCACTAGCAAAGGACTCCGCATTGAAGACCTGGCAACAGAACTGCATCGCCGCCACGACCCTTCGTGGGACGCACAGCGACGGAAGGCCAAAGCTGAGGGCACAATGAAATAATCCTAATAAAGCTTATCCACATGTTAGTCGAATACAAAAACGCAACCATCTGCCAGCAGGACGGCTCAACCATTCTGAGTAACGTCGATTTCAAAGTCGGCGAAGGCGAGTTTGTCTATCTCATTGGCCGTGTGGGCTCGGGCAAGTCGTCACTTCTGAAGACCATCTATTTCGAGCTTGACATTGATGAAGCCGACGAGGCCACCGTTCTGGGTACCCATCTGATGTCCCTTCGTCGTAAGGAGGTACCTGCCCTTCGTCGCCAGATGGGCATTATCTTCCAGGACTTCCAACTGCTCACCGACCGCACCGTTTACAAGAACCTGCGCTTCGTGCTTAGGGCTACGGGATGGAAGAAAAGCGAGGTCGACAACCGCATCGAGGAGGTGCTCTCATTGGTCGGCATGAAGGACAAGATGCTCTGCATGCCCCACGAGCTATCTGGCGGTGAACAGCAGCGCGTGGCCATCGCCCGTGCCTTGCTCAACAGTCCCAAGATGATTGTGGCCGACGAGCCGACGGGCAATCTGGACCCAGAGACGGCTGCCAACATCATGGAGCTTCTTTGTCAAATTTCCAAGACAGGAACAGCCGTAGTCATGTCGACTCACAACATGCCGCTCCTCGACAAGTATCCTGGTGTGGTCTATCGTTGTCATGACGGAAAGATTGAGGAGGTCAAAGGCGATTACAACCAGATAGACCTTGACATCGATATCGACAATGATGTAGACGATGACAACGACTTCTATGCAGAATAAAAGAACAACATAAAATAACGAAAAGACTATGAAAGTAATGAAGTTTGGCGGCACTTCCGTAGGCACGCCACAGAGAATGAAGGAGGTAACGCAATTGGTTACCAAGTCAGGACAGCCGGTGTTCGTAGTACTCTCGGCCATGTCGGGTACAACCAACTCGCTTGTTGAGATTTCCGACTATCTCTACAAGAAGAACCCCGATGGTGCCAATGAGGTCATCAATCGTCTGGAGCAGAAGTACCTGCGCCACGTGGATGAGCTCTACACAAAGGATGAGTTCAAGCAGCAGACCACGGACTTCCTCAAGGAGGAGTTCCAGTACCTGCGCTCTTTCACCAAGGAGCTGTTCACCAGTTTCGAGGAGAAGAGCATTGTTGCCCAGGGCGAGATGATGTCTACCAATATGGTGGTCAACTACATGCGCGAGCAGGGAATCGATGCCGTGCTCCTCAATGCTATCGACTTTATGCGTACCGACAAGAATGCCGAGCCAGACCCCATCTACATCAAGGAGAAACTCAGCACCATCATGGAGAAAGAGGGTGAGCACCAGGTCTACATCACGCAGGGTTTCATCTGCCGCAATGCCTACGGCGAGATTGACAACCTGCAGCGTGGCGGCAGCGACTATACGGCTTCGCTCATCGGTGCGGCCATCAATGCCGAGGAGATTCAGATATGGACCGACATCGACGGTATGCACAACAACGACCCGCGTGTCGTCGACAAGACCTCGCCCGTTCATCAGCTCCACTTCGAGGAGGCTGCCGAGTTGGCTTACTTCGGTGCCAAGATTCTGCACCCCACCTGCGTACAGCCTGCCAAGTATGCCGGCATTCCCGTGCGCCTGCTGAACACAATGGATCCCGATGCCGAAGGCACCACCATCAGCAATGCCACAGAGTACGGAAAGATCAAGGCCGTGGCTGCCAAGGACAACATCATCGCCATCAAGATCAAGTCGTCACGCATGCTGCTGGCCACAGGTTTCCTGCGTAAGGTCTTCGAGATCTTCGAGAGCTACCAGACACCTATCGACATGGTGTGCACCTCGGAGGTCGGTGTGTCTATGTCCATCGACAACTCGGCTCATCTGGGTGAGATTGTCGACGAACTGAAGAAGTATGGCACGGTGACTGTCGATACGGGCATGTGTGTCGTCTGTGTCGTGGGCGACCTCGACTGGTCAAACATCGGCTTCGAGACCCGTGTGCTTGATGCCATGAAGAACATCCCTGTTCGTATGATCAGCTACGGCGGCTCCAACTATAATATCTCATTCCTCATCCGTGAGGAAGACAAAAAGCGTGCCCTCCAGGCACTCAGCGACACTCTGTTCAAATAAGACACACCCCAACACACAACACAGACAAGATGAAAGGTAATTTCCCCTTGAAGCGGTTCGCCGATATGCGCACGCCCTTCTATTACTATGACACGGAGCTGTTGCGCGACACGCTCCGTGCTATCAATGCTGAAGCCGGCAAGCACGAAGGCTTCGTAGTCCACTATGCCGTGAAGGCCAATGCCAACCCCAAGTTGCTGCGCTATATCCGCGAGGCTGGATTGGGAGCCGACTGCGTGAGCGGTGGCGAGATTGAAGCTGCGCTGAAGGCGGGCTTCCCCAGTGAGAAGATTGTGTATGCTGGCGTAGGCAAGAGCGACTGGGAGATTCGTCTCGGACTTGAGAACGACATCTTCTGCTTCAACGTGGAGAGCATCCCCGAACTGGAGGTCATCAACGAACTGGCTGCCAAGATGGGCAAGACGGCTCGCGTGGCCTTCCGTCTGAATCCTAACGTGGGAGCCCATACCCATGCCAACATTACCACTGGCCTGGCCGAGAACAAGTTCGGCATTGCCATGAGTGACATGGAAACGGTCATCGAGCTGGCTGCCAGCATGTCCAACGTGAAGTTCGTGGGACTTCATTTCCATATCGGCTCACAGATTCTCGACATGGGCGACTTCCAGGCTCTCTGTAATCGTATCAACGAGCTGCAGACACAGCTGGAGAACCATCGCATCATCGTGGAGCACATCAACGTGGGCGGTGGTCTTGGCATCGACTATCAGCATCCCAACCGTGTGTCCCTGCCCGACTTCAAGGCCTATTTCGACACCTATGCCAAGCGCTTACGCCTGCGCACTGGCCAGACCCTTCATTTTGAGCTGGGGCGTGCCGTGGTGGGACAATGTGGCTCGCTCATTACGCGTACCTTATATATAAAGAAGGGCGCACAGAAGCAGTTTGCCATCGTCGATGCGGGCTTCACCGACCTCATCCGTCCTGCCCTCTATCAGGCCTATCACAAGATTGAGAACCTGTCGAGTGAAGAGCCTGTCCAAACCTACGATGTGGTGGGACCCATCTGCGAGTCCACCGATGTCTTTGCCAAGCAAATAGACCTCAATGCCGCCCATCGTGGCGACCTGTTGGCCATCCTCTCAGCCGGAGCCTACGGTGAGATTATGGCTTCACAGTACAACTGTCGCCAGCTGCCGCAAGGCTATACCAGCGACGAGCTACTGTAACCAGCCTGTCTGCCGAATTGATTATTCAATCTGTCTGCCCCCATGAGAGTGCTCCACCTCTATTCGTCCAAAGAGCCCATCGTTGCTCAGTACGTCAGTCTGCTGGCCGTGCACGATTCTGACATGCAGACCGATGATGTAAGGACGTTCCGTGAGCTCTGTCAGGCACATCATCCCGATATTGTTCATCTGCACGGATGCAAGAATGCTGACATGCTAAAGGCTGCCGGGTGGGCGCGTCGCCAGGGATGCCGTCTGGTCATCACTCCCCACGGCGAGTTGCAGTCATGGGAGCAACCGTCTCACATGACGGGCAGCTATCTCAGACAGGTGCTTCCCCATGCCTATGTGCTCATTGCCCGTAGTCCTATGGAGGCCGACGCATTGAGGGACTGCCAGCTGTGTACACGGGTGGAGACCGTTCCCAATCCCATCATTACACGCACCACTACTACCGAGCATCTTCTGGACAGTTATCTTCGTATCTATCAGCAGGTGATGGACTCCAATGTATTAGAATTGATGGATGAGCCGACGACCGAAGCTCTGCACAGGCTGCTGAAAGCGGGCATCACGCAGGACGAGCGTTGGGTGGAACCTTTCGATGCCGATGCAGTCAACTGGCATCTCCTGTTTATCTATGCCAAACTTGAGGGCGTAATGCCTTATGTGGAGCGAGGCATGCACGCCATGAGAATCACACAGCAAACCAAACCGCACACAAGCAGTTACCTGCCCGACCACTACAAGCTCCCAGAGCCACTGGGTGCCCAACATATCTTCGACATCATCAAGAGCATCTGGGCAGGCTACCGTCAGCAGGAACTGACACTCCTTCCCCTCGTTGAGCTCGACGTTGCACTCCGTCGCGATGATGTCGAAGACGACGTGCTCATACAGATGCTCTACACCGAAAAGCTCATCCACTTCTTTGCTGGACTCCTTCCCGTCGTCAGCGAGCAGACCGGGATAGACGAGGGCTTCATGCCCTGCCCTCCCGAGGAGAATCGGTTCACCCAAAGAATACGCACCATCATAAAGCAACATCTTGAAATATGAACAACAACGAAGAACGCTACTTACATCTACTATCCAATACCTTTCCCACCATTGCCGACGCTGCTGGTGAAATCATCAATCTGGAAGCCATCCAGAACCTGCCCAAAGGTACCGAGCATTTCCTGGCCGACCTGCATGGTGAGCATGAAGCTTTCATCCATGTGCTGAAGAACGCCTCGGGCAACATCAAGCGCAAGGTGTCCGAGATTTTCGGCAACACCATTCGCGAGAGTGAGAAGAAAGAGTTGTGCACGCTCATCTACTATCCTGAACAGAAGCTGGAACTTATCAAAGCCAACGAGCAGGATATCGACGACTGGTACCATATCACCATCCATCAGCTGGTCAAGGTGTGCCGCGAGATGTCTTCGAAGTACACACGTTCCAAAGTACGCAAGTCATTGCCAGAGGAGTTCAGCTATATTATCGAAGAACTGCTCCACGAGCGCACCGACGATCAGGATAAGGCGGCCTACGTGGCCGTCATCGTCGACACCATCATCTCTACCGGACGTGCCGACGATTTCATCATTGCTATCTGCAACGTCATCCACCGTCTGGCAATCGACCAGCTCCATATCCTTGGCGACATCTACGACCGCGGTCCCGGTGCCCATATCATCCTCGATACCTTGCGCCAGTATCACGCATGGGACATACAGTGGGGGAACCACGACATGCTCTGGATGGGTGCCTCGGCAGGCAACGATGCCTGTATCTGTAATGTGCTGCGCCTCTCCCTGCGCTATGCCAATCTGGTAACTCTCGAAGAGGGCTATGGCATCAACCTTGTGCCGCTGGCCACCTTCGCCCTCGAGACCTATGGCGATGACCCCTGCACCGAGTTCCTTCCCATCCTGCTCAAGGACAATAAGATGGACGAGAAGACCCTCCTGCTCTCAGCCAAGATGCACAAAGCCATCTCCGTCATCCAGTTCAAGCAGGAAGCAGCCATCTTCCACCGTCGTCCGGAATGGCAGATGGAAGACCGCTGTCTGTTGGAACACATCGACTTCACCCACCACACCTGCACCATCGACGGTGTAGCCTATCCTATGAAGGAGTGCAACTTCCCCACCATCGACCCGGCCAACCCTTCGGCCATGACTGCTGAAGAGACGATTCTCATGAAGCGCCTGCACCATTCCTTCCGTGTGAGTGAGAAGCTACGCAAGCATATCCGCACCATCCTTAGCCACGGCTGCATGTATAACATCTGCAACCAGAACCTGCTTTTCCATGCCTCTATCCCCCTCAATGCCGATGGCACGCTGAAGGAGGTGGAGATTCACGGACAGCGCTATGCCGGACGTGAACTCATGCAGTATATAGGCCAGCTGGTACGTGCCGCCTTCCAGAACGACACCCCTGCCGATATGAAGCAGTATGCACGCGACTATTTCCTCTATCTCTGGTGTGGTAAGGACTCGCCCCTCTTCGACAAATCGAAGATGGCCACCTTCGAGCGCTATTTCCTTTCCGACAAAGCCACCTATAAGGAAGAGAAAGGACAGTATTTCCTGCTGCGCGACTCGGCAGAGATTTGCGACAGCATCCTCGATGCCTTCGGCATACAGGGAGCCAACCGCCACATCATCAACGGCCACGTTCCTGTGCATGCCTCGAAAGGCGAGAACCCCATCAAGGCGGGCGGACGGCTCATGGTTATCGACGGAGGCTTCTCTGAGGCCTATCATTCCGAGACGGGCATCGCCGGATATACCCTCGTCTATCATAGCCGCGGCTTCCAGCTCGTTCAGCACGAGCCTTTCACCAGCACGCAGGATGCCATCAACCGTGGCACCGACATCAAGTCAACCACACAGATTGTCGAGATGTCGACCCACCGCATGCTTGTCGCTGACACCGACAAGGGACGCGAGCTTCGCGAACAGATAGAAGACCTGAAGCGCCTGCTCTATGCCTATCGCCACGGCATCATCAAGGAGAAAAGAGTGTAGGAGTTTAGACTTTTGATTAAATTATGACACGTAAAGAACGATACCATCTAATACTGGACTACTTTGCCCAGCAGATGCCAGAGGTGACTACCGAGCTCGAGTTCGGCAGCGTGTTCCAGCTACTGGTAGCCGTCATCCTCAGCGCTCAATGTACCGACAAGCGCATCAATACCGTAACACCCGAACTGTTTCGTCGTTTTCCCGATGCCCGTTCTATGAGCGAGGCATCGGCAGATGAGATCTATGAATATATCAAGAGCGTGTCCTATCCTAATGCCAAGGCTACCCATCTGGCTGAAATGGCACGCCAGCTGGTGACACTCTACGACGGTGAGGTTCCTGCCGACATGGACTTGTTGCTGCGTCTGCCCGGTGTGGGCCGCAAGACAGCCAATGTCATACAGGCCGTAGCCTTCGGTCGTTCCGCAATGGCTGTCGATACGCATGTCTTCCGCGTCAGCCATCGTCTTGGTCTGGTCGCAAAGACCGACAACACGCCTTATAAAGTGGAACGGACGCTGATGAAGAACATTCCTTCCGATTTCGTTCCGCGCGCTCACCATTGGCTACTCCTACATGGCCGTTACATCTGTACTTCCCAACGGCCCAAGTGTACCAAATGTCCCCTCGCCCACCTTTGTTTAAATTTCAAACACGGCGATTTGAATTTCAAACAGGGCAGTTAGAACCTCTAACAGGGCAGTTTGAGGCTCTAACAGGCCTGTTAGTTTCGGAAAACTGCTAACATGCATTTTTGATATAGTCGACAATCCATTGTCCCACTTCGCGCGTGCCATAGTGGGCACCGCCTTCCACCTGAATCTCAGGCGTACGGACATTGGCTGCCAGTGAAGCATTGACAGCCTGGCGTACCAGCGTACCCTCCTTCTGAAGATTGAAATACTCCAGTAGCATGGCGACCGATAGAATCTGCGCTAACGGGTTGGCCAGATTCTGTCCTGCAGCCTGTGGCCATGAGCCATGTACAGGCTCGAAGAGTGGCGTATGCTCGCCCAGTGAAGACGAGGGCTGCAGGCCCATGGAGCCGGTGATGCAAGAAGTCTCGTCGGTAAGGATGTCGCCAAAGGTGTTCTCGGTAACGATAACATCGAAGAAGCGGGGATCGGTGAGTACACGCATCGAAGCATTGTCTATATACATGTAGTCAGTCGTTACGTCAGGGTAAGCTGGTTCCATCTCCTTGGCAATCTGTCGCCACAGGCGGCTCGATGCCAGTACGTTGGCCTTGTCGACAACGGTGAGGTGCTTGCGTCTGGTCTGTGCCATCTCAAAGGCAACCTTCAGGATGCGCACAATCTCAGGACGTGTATAGATGTCGGTGTCGTAGGCTTTGTCGTTGTCCTGATACTTCTCACCGAAATACATGCCGCCCGTGAGTTCACGGATGACCACGAAATCAGCCCCACGCAACAGTTCTTCCTTCAAGGGCGACTTATGGAGCAGACAGTCGAAGGTGGCCACAGGACGCACATTGGCAAACAGACCAAGCTTCTTGCGCATGGCCAGCAGCCCCTGCTCGGGACGCACCTTGGCCGTAGGATTGTTGTCGAAACGCAGGTCGCCAACAGCGGCAAAGAGCACGGCATCGGCACGCATGCACACATCGTGGGTGGCCTCGGGATAAGGATCGCCCACGGCATCGATGGCTTGAGCGCCACAGATAGCCTCCTCGTATTCGAACTCGTGGCCGAACTTCGCTGCAATAGCATCCATCACAGCCACACCTTGTTTCATAATCTCCGGTCCGATACCATCGCCGGGAAGAACAGCAATTTTAAGTTTCATGGGGTTTCTTTCTATTTTATGATTTATCAGCGAAACTTGGCACAAAGGTACAAAACTTTCAGAAAACATGAATGGAAATCAGGCAATTAATTAATGACTGTACAAAATAAATCTAATGGGAAATGCGTTTCAATAAGAGATGAACCTACACGTTTTCCATCATCGTCTATACCTGCTTCTGCTCGTCTGTCTCATGACGGGTACCTCTATTTGCGCCCAGACCTTTACCCTGAAAGGAACGGTGAAGGACGAAGACGGCAATGCCTTGGAGCTGGCAACAGTGGCATGCGTACAGCAGGGACGGGTGACGATGACCAACCTGAAGGGTGAGTTTTCCATGAAGCTCAACACGGCCGACTCGGTGGTGGTACGCTTCTCCATGGTAGGCTACAAGCCACGCACTCGCGTGCTGAGACGGCCTCGTACTGCCCAGACTCTCTCGGTCAGCCTGCAGCCCATTGACGAACTGGGTGAGGTGGTGGTAAAAGAGAAACGGCGACAGACCTCGCAGACTGAACAGCTCGACCTGAAAGACATCAAGGCCGTTCCGTCGGCCAGCGGCAATGCCGTGGAAGAACTTGTACAGCAACAGGCTGGCGTGTCCACCCACAATGAACTGTCCTCCCAATACAACGTGAGAGGTGGCTCGTTCGACGAGAACTCAGTGTACATAAATAATGTGGAAGTCTATCGTCCGTTGCTCATCCGCAGCGGTCAGCAGGAAGGCCTGTCGGTCATCAATCCCGACATGGTGGAAAGCGTAGCTTTCTCCAGCGGCGGCTTCTCAGCCAAATATGGTGACAAGATGTCCTCGACGCTCGACATCACCTACAAGCGACCTAAGCAATTTGAAGCATCGGCCATGGCCTCACTCTTAGGTGCCTCGGCCTATGTTGGCATGTCGAACAAGAAGTTCTCGATGAGCCACGGTCTGCGCTATAAGACCAACCGCTACCTGCTGGGCTCACTCGATACAAAGGGTGAGTACAAGCCCAACTTCCTTGATTATCAGACAAACATCATTTACGAGCCTAACCGCCGGTGGACGCTGAACTTCATTGGCAATGTCTCAGAGAACCACTACAACTTCTCACCTACCGACCGCGAGACAACCTTCGGTACGATGGAAGCGGCCAAGTCATTCAAGGTCTACTTCGACGGTCAGGAGAAAGATATCTTCCGCACCCTCTTCGCCACAGCCAGCATCACCCGTCACCTGGGCGACTCCACCCACGTGAGTCTGCTCTGGTCGGCCTTCCGCACAAAAGAGCAGGAGTGCTATGACATACAGGGACAGTACTGGCTCGACGAATCGCAGTCATCGGAGAATCTGGGCGTGGGCACCTATATGGAACATGCCCGCAACTACCTCAATGCCAACGTACAGAGCGTGAAGCTGATGGTAGAGAAAAAACTCAAGAAGCATGACATCGAAGCTGCGCTCACCATGAAATGGGAACACATCAAGGAGCAGAACCGCGAGTGGGAAATGCGCGACTCAAGCGGCTACTCCGTGCCCCATCGTGACGACCGTCTCGACCTTATCTACACGCTGGCTTCGAAAAACGATATCTCGTCGAGAAGATTGGAAGGCTATGTTCAGGACGTGTGGCGATGGCATACAGGAGACGACAATGACGAGGCTGCCCACACATTCTATACGCTTACTTATGGACTGCGCTTCAATCACTGGTCGTTCAATGGCGAGACAACGGTGTCGCCAAGAGCCTCGCTGTCCATTGTCCCCTCATGGAACAACGACCTCACGCTGAGACTGGCCACCGGACTCTATTACCAGGCTCCTTTCTATAAGGAGATGCGCGACACCACAACACAGGCATCCAACCGCGTGACCATAGCCACGCTGAACTCAAAAATCAAGAGCCAGCGGTCACTCCAGTTCATTGCTGCTGTGGACTATCGGTTCCGTATGATGAACCGTCCCTTTAAGTTTACTGCCGAGGCCTACTACAAGGCACTCTCGAACCTCATTCCCTACAACGTGCAGAACGTGAAGGTGACCTATTACGGTGAGAACCTCACCTCAGGCTATGCTGCCGGACTGGACCTGAAACTCTTCGGAGAGTTTGTACCGGGAACAGACTCATGGCTCACCTTCTCGCTGATGCGCACCCAACAGAAGTTCAACGGTGTCTGGGTTCCCATGCCAACAGACCAGCGCTATGGAATGAACTTCCACTTCACCGACTACTTCCCCGGCACCCAACGCTGGAAGATGACACTGCGCCTGTCGTATGCTGACGGACTTCCCTTTGGTGCACCGCACAGAGGACTGCAAGGCCAGAACTTCCGTGCGCCGGCATACAAGCGGGCGGACATCGGCATGAGCTATCTGGCCTACAAGAACGAGCGCCCCACCCTATACACGCTGAAGAATGTATGGCTGGGACTCGATTGCCTGAACCTTTTCGGTATCTCAAACGTCAACTCCTACTATTGGGTGACCGATGTGACCAACCGCCAATGGGCTGTACCCAACTTCCTTACGGGCCGACAGATCAATGGAAAGGTTATCATTGAATTCTGACCTTAACAGAATGCTTATTCACTGACATATTGAAGAATTATAGTTGATTATTTGTCAATTTCCTTTTTTTTGTATAATTTTGCCGATTATAATAATTATACTAAAAAAGTAAACACTATGGCTCGAATCAACAATCACCTCGTTATCATGGCAGGCGGTGTGGGTAGCCGCTTTTGGCCTATGAGCACAGCTGAATGTCCCAAACAGTTCATTGACGTATTGGGAACAGGCAAGACACTCCTTCAACTCACTGTGGAAAGATTTGGCGACTTGGTGGCTCCCGAAAATGTATGGGTAGTTACAAACGAGCGCTATGCAAATATAGTAAAAGAACAGCTGCCCGACATGCCAACGAGCAACATCCTGTGCGAGCCCTGCCGCCGCAACACGGCGCCCTGCATAGCTTATGTGAGCTGGCGCATAAAGAAGAAAGACCCCAAGGCAAACATCGTGGTGACTCCCTCAGACCATATCGTGATGAACGTGCAGGAGTTCCAGCGTATTGTGAGCGACTGCATGAAGTTCACCAGCGACACCGATGCCATCGTTACCCTGGGCATGAAACCCACACGCCCGGAGACGGGCTACGGATATATCCAGGCCAACCTGGGTACCCCGTCGCTGAGGAACAAGGGCATCTTCCGTGTGGACACTTTCCGTGAGAAGCCAGACCTGCAGACAGCTCAGGAGTATATTAAGCAGAACAACTTCTACTGGAATGCCGGCATCTTCATCTGGAACGTAAACACCATTGTCAATGCCTTCCGCATGTACCAGCCACGGCTGGCCAAGATATTTGAATCGATGCTACCTGTGTATGATACTCCCGAGGAGCAGGCCGTGGTAAACGAGAAGTTCCCCACCTGCGAGAATATCTCTGTGGACTATGCCATCATGGAGAAAGCCGAGGAGATATTCGTCTGTCCGGCAGACTTCGGCTGGAGCGATCTGGGTACATGGGGTTCGCTGCTTACACAGAGCAAGCGCGACCTTTACGGCAATGCCGCTATCGGAAAGGATGTACAGCTCTTCGAGTGCCATGACTGTATCGTGCATACCACACAGGAAAGAAAGGTGGTAGTACAGGGACTCGACAAGTATATCGTTGCCGAACATGACGACACGCTTCTCATCTGCAAGTTGTCAGAGGAGCAGCGTATCAAACAATTCTCAGGGGAAAACTAACGAATGGAAAAGAAAGTAGCTCTTATTACTGGCATTACCGGTCAGGACGGTTCATATTTGGCCGAGTTCCTGTTGGAGAAAGGCTATGAAGTACACGGTACCATACGCCGCTCGTCTGTAGATTTTCGTGAACGTATCGCCCATCTGGAGGGCAAGCCTCATTTCCATCTTCATTATGCTGATCTGGGCGATTCGATGTCCATCCTCGGTGTCATAGGAAAGGTTCGTCCCACCGAGATCTACAATCTGGCAGCCCAAAGCCATGTGCAGGTGTCGTTCGACTCGCCAGAGTTCACCGCTGATGTCGATGCCGTGGGTGTGCTCCGCATCCTTGAGGCCGTGCGTCAGTTGGGGATGACTGATACCTGCCGCATCTATCAAGCCAGCACCTCTGAACTCTACGGTAAGGTAGAGGAAGTGCCACAGAACGAGAACACCCCCTTCCACCCCTACTCTCCCTATGCCGTAGCCAAGCAGTATGGCTTTTGGATTGTAAAGGAATATCGCGAGGCTTACAATATGTATTGCTGTTCAGGCATTCTCTTCAATCATGAGAGCGAGCGTCGCGGTGAGACCTTCGTCACAAGGAAAATCACCCTGGCTGCAGCCCGCATCAAACAGGGACTGCAGGAGAAGCTCTATCTCGGCAACCTCTCATCGTTGCGCGACTGGGGCTACGCCAAGGACTATGTGGAGTGCATGTGGCTCATCCTGCAGCAGGAAAAGCCAGAGGACTTCGTCATCGCCACTGGTGTGCAGCACTCCGTGCGTGAATTCTGCTATCATGCTTTCAAACGTGTTGGCATCGAACTGGAGTTTACTGGCGAAGGTGCTGACGAAAAAGGCATAGACAAAGCTACGGGGCGTGTGCTCATCGAAGTCAGTTCCGACTTCTACCGTCCTACAGATGTCGTGAACCTTTGGGGTGATCCCACCAAGGCCCGTATCAAGCTGGGGTGGAACCCTGGAAAGACATCATTCGAGGAACTGGTCAACCTGATGGTCGACCACGACATGGCCAAAGTGGCGGCCGAAGGTGCTGCCGCCAAAGTACGCACCAACCTGGCCGAATACCTTGAAAAGGGCATTGTGAAATAAAATTCTTTGATTCGCTAATTCTTGATAGTAGAACAGAAATGCTGGATAAAGATGCTAAAATCTATGTAGCGGGACATCACGGACTGGTGGGCTCCGCTATCTGGAACAATCTCCTGCAGAGGGGCTACAAGAACCTCGTTGGCAGAAGTCATAAAGAGCTCGACCTCACCGACCAGGTGGCCGTACGTAAGTTCTTCGATGAGGAGCGCCCCGATGCCGTAGTGCTGGCAGCAGCCTTTGTAGGCGGCATTATGGCAAACTCACTCTATCGTGCAGACTTCATTATGATGAACATGAAGATACAGTGCAACGTCATTAGCGAAGCCTATGCCCATGGTGTGAAGAAACTGCTGTTCCTCGGTTCTACCTGCATCTACCCCAAGAATGCTCCGCAGCCGATGAAAGAGGACTGTCTGCTGACAAGCCCTCTGGAGTACACCAATGAGGAATATGCCATTGCGAAGATTGCCGGCCTGAAGATGTGCGAGAGCTATAACCTGCAATACGGTACCAACTATATTGCCGTGATGCCCACTAACCTTTATGGCCCGAATGATAACTTCCATCTTGAGAACAGTCATGTAATGCCAGCCATGATGCGCAAGGTCTATCTGGCTAAACTGATTCATGATAATGCTTGGGAAAAGATTGCCATTGACCTGAATAAGCGTCCCGTCGAGGGCATCACAGGTGAAGGTCTTTATCCGAGCAATCCGTGTTCATCTAAGAAAGAAGAAGTTCTCCGTGTTCTCGCTAAATACGGTATCTATGACAACCGTGTCGTCCTCTGGGGTACAGGAAAACCGCTGAGAGAGTTTTTGTGGAGCGAAGACATGGCTGATGCCTCAGTGCATGTGTTGCTGAACGTTGACTTCAGCGACATTATTGGCATTGAAAAATATTCGTCTGTTCATTTTGGTGCCAGTGTCGACGGTGCCGTAGACCGCAATCACTCTGCTGGTCGTGGTGGTGCCATCCCGAGCATTGGCGAAATCCGTAACTGTCACATCAATGTAGGAACTGGCAAGGAACTTACAATACGCGAACTGTCTAAACTCGTTGTTAAGGCCGTGAAGTTCGAGGGCATCGTAGAGTTTGATGCATCTAAGCCAGACGGCACCATGCGCAAACTTATCGATGTAGAGAAGCTACATCGTCTCGGATGGACACATAAAGTAGAGATAGAGGACGGCGTTCAGAAACTCTTCGATTGGTATAAGCAGAGTTTAGAATGCAAATGAAAGCATACACTTACAACTAAACTAGAATGAAAAAAAGAGTTGTCTTGATGATGGCGATTGCCCTGATGAGTTGTAGCATTTGGGCACAGGAAGCTTTGTTTGACGTGAACGACCTGACCTCGCCCGAAGTGAACGAAGACGGGAGTGTTACATTCCGGCTGTATGCCCCGAAAGCCGTTACCGTAGAAGTGGAAGGCGACTTCGGTATGAGAGGAGTGATGAAGGAAGGGAAGGATGGTGTGTGGAGTTACACGACACCTGTGCTGGACGCCGAGATGTATTCGTATCGCTTCAAAGTCGACGGGATGACGTGGCTCGATCCTTCGAATGTCTACCGTTGTCGAGACATCGCATCGTTTGCCAACATCTTTCTCATCTCAAAGGAAGAAGGCGACAAGGGCTGGCTCTACGGAGTGAACAAGGTACCCCACGGTAACGTGAGCAAAGTGTGGTATCCCTCGCCCACCCTGAAGACCTTGCGACGCATGACGGTTTACACCCCGGCAGACTATGACAAAGGTGGACGCTATCCTGTCCTTTACCTATTGCATGGAGCTGGCGGTGACGAGGAAGCTTGGACTACCTTGGGACGGGCAGCGCAAATTCTGGACAATCTCATTGCCGAAGGGAAGGTGAAACCAATGATTGTGGTGATGCCAAATGGCAACGCCAACTGCGATGCTGCTCCCGGAGAATGGGAGAAGGGAATGTATAAGCCATCGTTTCGAGCACATACAGAGTCGAAGCCTGTGGCATCTACTGAGGAGGCATTCAAGGATATCGTAAATTATATGGACAGGAACTACCGCACACTGGCCAACAAGAAAAACCGTGCCATCTGCGGCCTGTCGATGGGTGGCGGTCACAGTTTTCTCGTTTCTCGACTCTACCCTGACATGTTCAACTATGTGGGACTGTTTTCTGCCTACGTACATCTTGATGTGAAAGACCGTGCCGACCTGCTGGCCAAGGGAAACTGTTTCAACCCCGAATCTGAAAACAAACTACAGACGATGTTCCAAAAGAAACCGGCTCTTTACTGGATTGCCATCGGCAAGGACGATTTTCTCTATGACAACAACAGAATGTATAGAGAATACCTGGACCAGAAGGGCTATCCCTATGAATATGTAGAGACTGAAGGTGGACATGTCTGGCGAAACTGGCGCATCTACCTCACGAAGTTTGCCCAGCGTCTGTTCAAATAAAACCCTTTTTTTACTTTTTCATGCTGTAGAGCTTAGCCACGAGTGCACCGCTGATATTGTGCCAAACGCTGAACACGGCACCAGGAATGGTAGCCATGGGAAAAACAGCAAAGTGGATGGTAGCCAGTGACGAGGCCAGGCCTGAATTCTGCATGCCCACCTCTATGCTGATAGCCGTACGCTTGTCGTGGGAAAGACCCAGCAGTCGGCCTATGCCATAGCCAATAGCAAGTCCGCTGAGGTTATGGAGCATTACCACTAATATCACAATGAGACCGCCTGTGAGCAGCCGCGAGGCATTATGTCCCACAATGATGGCCACTACCAAGGCAATGACTATGGAGGAAAAGGCTGGCAGATAGGCTACGGCACGCTGTGTGAACCGTGGCAGATAATGCTGGATAAGGAAGCCGCAGACAATGGGTGCAATGACCACATAGACAATGCTGAGCAACATGCCAAGCGTGTCAACCTCAACAATGGTGCCTGCCATGAGCCATACCAAAAGGGGTGTTAGTACTGGGGCGAGCACAGTGCTGGTAGCCGTCATGCCCACACTAAGAGCCAGGTCGCCTTTAGCCAAATAGGTAATGACATTCGAGGCCGTACCACCAGGACAACAGCCTACAAGAATCACACCCAGCGCGAGCTCAGGCAGAAGAGCAAACGCCTTGGTTAGAAGCCATGCCATGAGAGGCATTACCATGAACTGTGTCAGGCAACCAATCAGCACATCCTTCGGACGGCTGAATACGACGCGGAAGTCTTGCGGTGAGAGCGTAAGTCCCATACCGAACATAATTACCCCTAAAAGGGGATTGATTATCCATGTATCTATTGCCATGAAAGGCTCAGGCTGCCATATCGAAAGGATGGCCATCAGAAGTACTAATGCGCCCATCCACCTAGCTATCATATCACAAAGATGTTTCATTATAAAATAGCTCTGATTGGAAGACAAACAATCTGTTAGAATAATCCCGATGTTCAGCGAGTGAGCACCGGGATTATTATTGAGGATTATCTACAGTTTACAGGGCTGCGCCAGCAATCCACTCATAGACGCAGGAGGCAACACCAAGAAGGCAAATGCCTGCGGTGCAAAGAACGAGGGATAACTTCGTAGCAGCATCCAAAGAGAAAGCGGGCAGTGGATTATCCTCTTTCGTGATGTACATAGCCTTCACGATGAGCAGATAATAGTAAAGGGAAATCACCGTATTGACCAAAGCAACGAGCACAACGAAGTAGGGCCAGAAAGGATACATGTTGTGGCCATTGACAGCAGCCAGGAATACGAAGAATTTCGAGAACATACCTGCAAAGGGAGGAATGCCAGCCAGTGAGAACAAGGCCAGGGTCATCAGCAAGGCCAACTTGGGGTTGGTTTTGTAGAGACCATTATAGGTCGACATCTGTGTTCTCGAAGTATTCTGAGAACTCTGTATAATCGGAGCATTTTCAACAGCACTGATTACAGTGAAGACGGCCATATTAGCTGCCACATAGACCAACACATAGAAAGTAAGAGCGGTGGCTCCTGCCTGTGCGTTGGCACCGATCACAGCGAGCATGATATAGCCTGCCTGAGAGATGGAGGAGAAGGCCATGAAGCGCTTCAGCTCCGACTGACGGATGGCGAAAAGGTTAGCCACTGTGATGGAGAGCATAATGACAATCCAGAGCAGTGGGTTCCAGTAGTCAACCATCGTGCCGAACACCTTAGTGAGGATAATGCACAGCGTGAGGGCTGCAGCACCCTTCGACACCACGCTCAGATAGCCCGTGACAGGTGTGGGAGCACCCTGATAGGTATCGGCCGTCCAGAAGTGGAAGGGTACGAGAGAAATCTTGAAGCCCAGTCCGCTGAAGAAGAACACCAATCCCATGATAGTCAATGGCGACTCTCTCAGCGCATTGGCCACATTATCAAAATACAGCGATCCTGTGGCAGCATAGATGAACGAGATACCAAAGAGCATCACACCACTGGAGAACGTAGCCACAAGGATGTACTTTGCGGCACCCTCTGCCGAGTTCTTACGGTCCTTATCGAAAGCCACCATACAGGCCAGTGGTACTGAGGCCATCTCGAGACCGAGGAAGAACATAAGGAACGAGCCGGAAGACATCATCATATACATGCCAAGCAGCGTACTCAGCACAAGCATGAAAAACTCACCCGAGAGTTTCTTGTTAGTATCGAGCCACGTCTTCGACATGATAACAACGATGAGTGTACCCATGGTGAGGATGATCTTCATCACGTTGACCATCTCAGAGGTAACATAGATGCCACCGAAAGCAGTAGCAGGTTCCATCGTACCGAACAGAACTGCGGTCTGAAGAACGAGAGCACCTATGGTGGTAATCCACAACTTGCATGTCTTCGACTCACTCTTGCATAACGCAAAGTCAGCAAAGAAAACTACAAGTAGCATAACTACCAGTGTAGCCTCGGGAACCATATTCAAAAATTGACTGTAATTCATTTCTATTTTCCTCCTTTACTTTACATTACACCAATTGAGTGAAGAATACTTCCGGCCGAAGGCGAGATCATATCGCTGAAGAAGAACGGAGCACAACCCAAACCTGCTACACAGAAGATAAGGCAAATGACAGCAACGCGCTCGTCCCAAGTAGCGTCGGTAAGTTCAAGGAAGTGCTTGTTCTCTACCTCTCCATACAGAATCTTACCAACAACACGCAGGATGTAGACTGCGGTTACAACAATAGACGTACAGGCGATGATAGTTGCCACCATACGGAAAGAGGTGTTGGGATCGCCAGCAAGGCCGTGAGCACCAAAAGCGCCAACAAAGATGGTCATCTCAGCAATGAAGCCAGAGAAACCTGGCAGGCCGAGGTTAGCCAAACCGGCAATCACGTAGCCCACAGCAAGGAAAGGCATAATCTTCATCAAGCCAGCCAGCTCACGGATGTCACGGGTGTGGGTACGTCCGTAAATCATACCGATGAGGGCAAAGAACAAGGCCGTCATCAAACCGTGAGAAAGCATCTGCAGGATGGCACCCGTAACAGCCGTCTGACTCATCATCAAGAGAGCGAAGAGCACCAGACCGCAGTGTGACACCGACGAATAGGCATTAATGTACTTCAGGTCAGTCTGAACGCAAGCGCTCAACGCACCATAGACCACAGAAATGGTCGTAAGAATCAGGAAGACCCACGACAACTGCTGAGCAGCCTCAGGCAACAAGTACATGGCTACACGGAAACAGCCATAGCCTCCAAGCTTCATAAGTACACCGGCATGGAGCATCGAAACTGCCGTAGGCGCAGAAGCGTGACCATCAGGTGACCATGTGTGGAAGGGGAACAGAGCACCCAGCACACCGAAACCGATAAAGATGAAGGGGAAGAAAGCACACTGTATGTCAGTGGGAATCATGTGTGAGGTCTTGGCAATCTCATTCACATTCATCGTGTAGACACCACTATACTCTCCATTGAAGTAATAAATACCAAGCACACCAAGGATGAGCAGGGCCGAGCCCCCCATCAGCATCAGGGTGAGCTTCATGGCTGCATACTCCTTTTTGCCCGAACCCCACACACCAATCAGAAGGTACATGGGAATCAGCGCCACTTCGTAGAACATGAACATGGTGAACATGTCGACGCAGATGAAGAAGCCAAACACACCCGTAGACAGCAGGGTGAACCAAAGGAAATATTCCTTGGTAAGGGGCTTGAGTTGCCAAGAGGCGAAGGTACCTGTGAACACGATGATGCTCGACAAAAGCAGCATCACAACAGAGATACCGTCGACACCAACAGCATAGTTGATGTTCAGCGCCTTAAACCAAGGTGTAGAAGCCACCAGCAGCATATCGTCAGTGTTACCACCAGCACGTTGCTGAATGAAATAGTAAGTTAGCCAGATGGAGAGAGCCAGCAGGCAAGACGAGCCAGCCACCATCACACCACGCACCTGATTGAGGTTGCGGGCTATCCACAATCCCAGAAGCATCAGGGCGGGAATCAAAACGAAGAATGATAATATATTCATAACTCTTTCTTTTTTCTTGTTTCTTAACCCTTTTTTAGATGCATAATAGGATTAATGTAAGAGCAACACTGCCAGTGATGAACCAAACGGCATACTGGCGCACATCGCCACTCTGCCAAGCGCGGAGGCTCTCTCCACCCTCGTTGGCACCCCATGCCATGAAATTAAATGTACCGTCGACAACGTGACGATCGAACCATGCAATAGGCGTAGAGATGCAACGGAAGATAATGCGATGGGTGACATACTGCCAAATCTCATCCTGATAGAAACGCTTGTAGGCTGCGCGGTGCAGCTTGGGGAACGTCTTGTAAAGACAATCAGCGATAGGCTGACTCTCACCTTTATAAATATAGGTGGCGAGACAGATGCTCAGGATGGCAATAATCGTAGATGTAGCAGCTACCTGCGTGTCGAAGTGAATGGTATAGTCGGTACCGGCAGCCGATACAAACGAACCAAACGAGCCGCCCCAACCAAGGAAACCAGCCAACGTTGTGTAGACACCTACGCCTACGGTAATCACAGAGAGGATAACCAGCGGCAACCACATCACCACAGGCTCGTGCATCTCGTGATGCTCGTTCTCCTTGCAGGGTGTACCCCAGAAGATGCCGTAGTATAGACGGAACATGTAGAAAGCTGTCATTGCAGCAATACCCGTCATAATCCAACCTACCACGGGACTGTACTCCATACAGGCGGTGATAATCTCATCCTTCGAGCTGAAGCCTGAGAAGAAGGGAATACCAGCAATGGCCAGGCAGGAGATAAGGAACGTCCAGTGAGTAATAGGCAGACGATTGCGAAGCTGACCCATTTTGGCCATCTCATTCGAGTGTACGGCATGGATGATACAGCCGGCACCAAGGAACAGACAAGCCTTGAACATAGCATGAGTGAACAGATGGAACATACCAGCCATATAGCCCAGCTGAGCGTGGTTGTCGAGGATAGCCTCATGACCAGGCAGACTTACACCGAGGGCCACCATCATAAAAGCAATCTGTGAGATGGTAGAGAAGGCCAGCACACGCTTGATGTCGCTCTGGGCACAAGCCACGGCTGCAGCATAGAAAGCGGTGAAGACACCTACCCAAACCACGATAGACATGGCCTCGGGTGCATACTGGATCCACAAGGGGAACATACGAGCAATCTGGAACACACCAGCCACCACCATCGTAGCAGCATGGATGAGTGCAGAAACAGGTGTCGGACCCTCCATAGCATCGGGCAGCCAGATATGCAAGGGGAACATAGCAGACTTACCAGCACCACCAATGAACATCAGCGTGAGTGCAGTGGGGATGATGAATGCTCCAGCAGCAACCGCCTTGGTCATATTGCCCTCGATGAAGGGAGTAGTGCCCTGCCCCATTACGATATCACCAGCAAACGAGAAGCTGAACGAATCGGTGAAGTAGCCAAAGGTCAAAATACCCACAAGGAAGAACATATCGGCAAAGCGAGTTACGATGAAAGCCTTCTTAGAAGCTGCAATGGCAGGCTTTAACGGATAGTAGAAGCCGATGAGCAGATAAGAAGAAACACCAACAAGTTCCCAGAACATGTACATTTGGAAGATATTAGTGGCCAGCACCAGTCCCAGCATAGACATGGTGAAGAGGCTCAGGAAAGCGTAATAACGCTGGAAACCCTTCTCACCGTGCATGTAGCCGAATGAATAGATATGTACCATGAACGACACCGTAGAGATAACGATGAGCATCATCACCGATATGGGATCGAGAAGGATACCCATGTCGAAGTGCAAATTGCCTAGTGGCAACCAAGTGAAGTTGTAGGGAACAATCGTCTGATAAACATCATTCACACGGTCGGCTCCAAAATACTGGAAGGCGGTCATGTATGAGAGGATGGTGACAAGTCCCAACGAACACGTTCCGATAAGACCGGCAGCCTTATGCGACATCTTCATGCCAGCAAGTCCTAACACAATAAAGGAGAGTAGCGGCAGAAGGAGAATGAAAATTGAATATTCGAATCCCATAGCAGTTTATCCTTTCATGTTAGTAATACTATCGGCCGTATCGCTCTTGAAATTGCGATAGACGTTGATGATGATGGCGATAGCCACGGCACTCTCAGCTGCTGCCACACCAATGACAAAGAGTGTCATGAACATACCTTCCATGTCGTTAGGATAGAGCAGACGATTGATAGCGGCAAAGTTGACATCAACGGCATTGAGCACTAGTTCAACGGAGATGAGCATGGCCAGCAAGTTGCGACGAGTCACAAAACCATAGACGCCGATAAAGAACAAGAGTGTACTGAGCACAAAATAACATTCAACAGGTACCATTATTCTTTCTCCTCCTTTCTAGCCACTACGAGGCCACCGATGATACATGCCAGCAGGAATACTGAGATAAACTCGAAGGGCAGCACATACTGATACTTCTCGGAACCTACAAGAGCAATACCTATCTCCTTCATTGAGAGTTCAGCATCGGCCACCGAGTCGAAATCTGATACCAAGCCTGCCTTAACGAGAATAATACTTACCACAAAGAGTGAGACAAGAACCACGAGACCATTGCCTATCATGCGGCTAGTCTTGATCTTCTCGACCATACCCTGCAGGGTTTGCTTAGAAACAAGTTGTATGGCGAAGATATAGATCATCGTCACGCCACCGGCATAGACGCTGATCTGGGCTGCGCCAAGGAACGTATAGTCGAGCAGGAAATAAATGCCTGCCACGCCAAAGAGCACAAACAACATGAAAGTTGCGGCCCGCATAATTAGCGTCGTCGTTACGCACAGCAGTGCTGAGCCAAGAATGACGACAGCGAGGATTGTAAACATAATTGCGTTTGCCATAGTCGTTTACTTCGTTTTGGTGTTAAACTTACCGACTTGCCACTCAGCACCTCCGTCAAGCAGGTTAGGCAGCGAACCACCCTGGTACTGCTCCTTGTCGAGGTGAAGAACAAGCTTGCTGCGGTCGAACACCGCATTCTCGAAATCGTTAGTAAACTCGATTGCGTCGAAATTGCAGGCATTAGTACAGAGCTGACAGAACATGCAGTCGCCCAAATCGTACTGATAGTCGTCGAGCACCTTCTTTTTCTTACCCGTCTCAGGTTCTTCAGCCATGTGACTGGTAATCTTGATGGTTCCGTTTGGACATGCCTTCTCACACAGGGTGCAAGCCGTACATTTATAAGCACCGTTCTCGTCGCGCTTGAACGCCAAGCGACCACGATGGCGGGCTGATACGTGAAGTGTAGTCTTGCGGTTCTCGGGATACTGCTCCGTCGACTTATTGGTGAAGAAATCCTTGAAGTATTCCTTCCAGGTGGTCTTCATGCCTACAGCCAGCGTCTTGATGCCGTGCCCAAGTTCTCCGAAATATGTTTTGTTTTCTTCCATTTTCGTAAATACCATTATTTAATATATAACCCCAGGGCTACAAACACCGTCATCAATACCAGATTAATGAGTCCCATGGGCATGAGGTACTTCCACTCCAGCTTCAGAATCTGGTCGATACGCAGGCGAGGGAAGGTCCACTTCACCCACATCAGCAACCAAACAATACCAAAAGCCTTAACCATGAACCATACAATACCGGGAATGTAGTTCATCCAAGTATCAAAAGCCTCGATACCAATGTTCAGCGGAGCCCATCCACCGAGGAACACCGTAGCAGCGATACCCGAGATGATGAAAAGATTTAGGAACTCGGCCAGATAAAAGAAACCGAAGCCCATTCCCGAATATTCTGTGTGGTGACCAGCCGTCAATTCGCTCTCAGCCTCTGCCATGTCAAAAGGGCCACGGTTGGCCTCGGCATTACCGGCAATAAGAAAGATGATGAAAGCGATGAAAGCAGGGATATGGCCTTGAATGATGAGCCATTTGAAAGGACCTGTCTGAGCCTCGACAATACCGCTCATCTGCATAGTACCCGTCAGGATAACGGCAGTAATGAGACATAGACAGAGTGACATCTCGTAAGAGATCATCTGCACAGCACCACGCATGGCTGACACCACCGAATACTTGTTGTTAGAGCCCCAACCGGCAAGGAAGATGCCCACCACTCCGATAGATGAAACTGCCGTCAAAAGGAACACGCCCACGTTGAAATCGAGGATGGTGGCACCATTGTTCCAAGGCAGGAAGCAGAAGGCACCCACTGATCCAATGATAACCAACAGCGGTGCAACAAGATAAAGGAACTTGTCGGCCTTGTCAACGAAGAAGATTTCCTTGATGAGCATCTTCAACACGTCGGCAAGCACCTGCATCAGTCCCCAGTATCCCACACGCATCGGGCCTAAACGGCACTGAAAGTAGGCACAAACCTTGCGTTCCATGAAAATCAAAATCATAGCAATGACTGCATAGGCCGTCAAGACGATTACACCCACCAGCACGCATTCAATCAATATCGACAGGAAATCTCCTAAACCGAGGGTCTCGCGAAGGAGAGCGTCGAACCATTGTGTAACAATACTAAAATCAAACATAATCCAAACGCTTATTTATCTGTCAATATCAGGAATTACAACATCAATAGCAGCACAGGTGGCTATGAGGTCAGCAATCTTTTGACCGCGAAGCATCGGGTCGAAAGCGCCTACCAATGAAAGGCCCATCGGGCGCATCTTCATGCGATAGGGACTTTTGTCTCCACGAGAGTCGAGATAGACACCAAACTCACCTGCAACGCCTTCAACAGAGTAGTACCACTGTCCCTCGGGCACTTTGATGATAGGTTTCTGCTTCACATAGAAGTCACCCTCGGGAATGTTGTCGATGAGCTGTTCGATGATGTTTAGGCTCTGGTACATTTCATTAATATGTACGAGGTAACGGTCCATGGAGTCGCAACCGGTAAGCGTACACTGTTCCCAGGCAACCTTGCCATACATGTCGTAGGGATGGTTCTTGCGCACATCGTTCTTCCATCCAGAAGCACGGCCGGCAGGACCTGTCACAGCATAGTTGATACAGTCTTCCAGACTCATTGGACCACAATTCTCTAAACGGTTATGGGTGATAACATTATCACCAAATACATCCATGTATTCCTGAATCGTAGGACGAAGATACTTTACCAAATCCTTGCAGTTCTTTACGAAATTCGGATCGATATCATCCTGCAGTCCACCAATTCTATAATAATTCTGAATCAGTCGGCCACCAGTAGTCTCCTCCATGATATTGAGTACATGTTCACGATCACGCATGCCATAAAGCATACCTGTCAAAGCGCCCAAGTCCTGAGCAACACAAGAGGTGTAGAGCAAGTGCGAGTCGAGACGCTGTAGCTCATCCATGATGGTGCGGATATACTTGATGCGGTCTGTAAGTTCCACACCCATTCCTTCCTCAATCACACCAACAAGAGCGTGACGATGTTGCATGGCTCCCAGATAGTTAAGTCGATCGGTTAAAGCAAGTGTTTGAGGATATGACATATTCTCCCACATCTTTTCGATAGCACGATGAATGTAACCTAAGTGTGGATAAACATGCTTCACCGTCTCACCATCGAGCACAGTCTGCAAGCGGAGCACACCATGAGTGGCAGGGTGCTGGGGGCCGATATTAATCACATAGTCGTCGGATGTAAAGAGTCGGTTCTGTTTTGACTGCAGATTGCCGTCCTTGTCAAGATAATACTCCAGACCATAGTCGGGTTCAACATCGTCTTCCAACGAATATTTTCCGTCACCTTTCCAGTCTTTTCTGAAAGGATGACCTACGAAGTCGTTGCGAAGGAAGAGACGACGCATGTCGGGATGGCCAAGGAACACAATTCCATAGAAGTCGTAGATCTCACGTTCCAACAGATTAGCCACTTTCCATATATTAGACACCGAAGGAATAAAAGCCATCATTTGTCCATCGGTAGCACCTGTACCATTGCTGGCAATGCCGTCACCACACACCTGCGTCCTAGCCAACATTTTCACGCTGCAACGCTCATGGGTCTTGGTATTTTCCAATATATAGACACAGCCGAGGCCTTCCTCATTGCCGAAATCTTCACCAACAATAGTTACAAGATAGTCAAATCCCTTCTTGTCCTTCAAGTTCTGCATTTCCGTAGCGAACTTCTCGAAATCGAATGATAAGAACTCTAATTTCATGCCTGTTTCTCCTGTTCTCTTTTAAGATTCTCTACAAATGCCTCAGGTACATCGGTCACCACAATTGTCTCACGCTTATGGTCTCCCATCTTATTACGGAATGTCAGTTCCTCGTTAGATACGCCCAAAGCGGCTTCATCAGCATTCTGCTTATGATTGGCACCTCCGAAGAATTTCTCAATCTTGACCTTGCGCTGGAGTTGCATCATACCGTACATAATGGCTTCAGGACGTGGAGGACAACCGGGGATAAATACATCGACGGGTACGATTTCCTCAATACCCTTCACTACATGATAGCTCGACTTGAACGGACCACCACTGATAGCACAACCGCCTACAGCCACCACATACTTAGGTTCGGCCATCTGGTCGTAAAGACGTTTCAGCGCAGGAGCCATCTTGTGGGTAATAGTACCGGCACACATAATGAGGTCGGCCTGACGTGGTGAATTACGTGTCACCTCAAAGCCGAAACGGGCAAAGTCGTAACGGGCACATCCACAAGCCATAAACTCAATGCCACAGCATGAGGTAGCAAAGGTAAGCGACCAAAGTGAATTAGCACGCCCCCAGTTGATAAGCTGGTCCAGCGAACCCGTCACCACATTGACACCACCATCATGGAGCTCGTCAATAATTTTCTCTAGCGAGGCATTATCATTCCACTCCTCGTAGGGAATACTCTTGATGTGAGGTTTCTTTACTTCCATTCCAGGTCTCCTTTCCGCCAGGCATATGCGAGACCCAGCACTAACACCACCAAGAAGAAGCCGATTGATAGCAAGGCCATCGTTCCGAACTCCTTCACTACTACAGCCCATGGATACAGAAACACCGTTTCCACATCAAACATGAGGAACAAGATGGCAAAGAGATAGAAACCTACCGATACTGGCAACCAAGAACTGCCTCGGGTAGGAATACCACTCTCATACGGCTCACCTTTCACTTTCGCATAGGACCGCGGTCCGATAAGCTTGGCTATGATGTAAGCCGCTACCACCAGTGTAATAGCCGTCAGCAAGACGGTAATTAACAATGTGAAATTCATAAATTATTAAAAATGTTATAACAATATTGTTTGCATGCTTTGTCTTAGTAAATTCCATCTCGGATAGATCTAAGCGTGTGCAAAGTTACAAAATTAAATACAAAACATTGTCATAAATATAAAATATTTTTCCAAAAAGATATGTATAGGTTACAAAAGCGTTTTTATTCACTATAATTATGGTCAACGATGACCGAAAAATCATAGTCGGGGAACCGTTGGCGCAAATCATGATTCATCGTTGCAACAAAGGCCTTGTTGTCTATCACCTTCTCATCTGGAACGACATCGATAGTAATGAGATTGCGTTCTTCATAATAAAAGAAAGCATGAACCTGAAACACGTTGGCATGATGAGCGGCGAACTCCATTACCTCTTGCTGCAGCTTCCCCACCCCACTTGTCTCAGCATGGACGGCATAGATTCCCACTGTCAGAATAACATGGAACTTCTCATAAACACGCAACGAGATGCTACGGGTCAACCTGTGTATCTCGCGCGCCGTCATCGTATCGGGAACATTGACATGCAACGAGCCAATGATGGTGTCTGGACCATAGTTATTCATGATGATATCGAATACACCATATACCTGATCGAAGCTCATCACCTCTTGTTTCAACTCCGCAACGAAATCCGCCGAGATACGACTACCTAGCAGCTCATTGATGGGCGAGGCCAGCATTTCATAGCCAGCTTTCAGGATTACCAATGAGATAAGCGTACCGAAGACACCGTCCAGATTCACGTTCCAAATCAACATGATACCTGCCGACACCAGTGTGGCCAATGTTACGACAGCATCAAAAAGTGCATCGGCACCACTGGCTATCAGCGCATCGCTCTTCAGCTTCTCTCCCGTTCGCTTCACGTAACGTCCCAACAGCAGCTTCACCACAATGGCCACGACGATTACCACAAGTGTCAAGGTCGTATAGCTAGGGACCGTGGGGGCAATGATTTTCCCCACAGACTCGACCAGCGATCCCATTCCAGCCATCAGCACAATGATGGCAATGATAATGGCACTGAAATACTCTATACGTCCATGGCCAAAGGGGTGGTCATGATCGGCAGGACGCTCTGACAGCTTTGTACCCACTATAGTAATGACTGACGACAGCACGTCCGTGAGATTGTTCACCGCATCCATCACAATGGCTATCGAACTTGCAGCAAGGCCCACTCCGGCCTTAAACGTCGCCAACAACACATTAGCAACAACGCCTATGATACTTGTTCGTATGATTTGTCGGTTTCTGTCCATAAATCTTTTACATCTATATATTATAAGGACATCTGGGCGGTAAACATTTGGGGGAACGTGACACTAAGGTTTGGCACAGGACTGCCGAACAAGCCAAACAGCGCACTTCCGCTGCCACTCATAGCGGCATATAGCGCTCCCAAAGCATACAGTTGTTCCTTTACCTGACGGATTTCCGGATGGAGCGCAAAGACACTCTTCTCAAAATCATTTGTAAGCAAGTCGCGCCACGTTTCAACTGGCTGCGCCACGATTTCACGACAATTCCTTTCTGGATATTGGGGATGGATAAGCGAAAATGCCTCTTTCGTCGATACGGGTATATCAGGCCGCACTACGGCAAGGGTATAACCAGAAAGGTCTAGTTCTATAGGCTCCAGCCGCTCTCCTATTCCTTGGGCATAGGCAGGACGATTGAGAATAAAGAAAGGACAATCGGCTCCCAGACGGGCTGCATACGCAATCATCTGTGCATCGGAAAGACCTAGGTCGAAAAGAGTGTTCAATAGCGATATCATAGCAGCACAATCGCTTGAACCTCCGCCCATTCCCGCCTGCGTAGGAATGGCTTTATACAAATGAGCATGAACTCGCTGCAGCTGCTGAGGGAAATCCTGCTTCAGCAATTCATAGGCTCTTACAACAAGGTTGCGCTGCTCATCGCCCTCTACTGGAATATTGGTCACCTTCAAGTCACAATCGCAGGCAGAAGGAAACTGTGGGTCCATCAGCTGCACTTCGAGAACATCCTTGACTGGTACTGGATAGAAGACCGTCTCCAGATTGTGGTAACCGTCCGGCCGACGCTCCACAACGTTCAGTCCAAGATTGATTTTTGCATTAGGAAACGTTATCATACCTGCAAAGGTAGACATTCTTTGTCAACCAGCAAAATTTAAGCCCTGTCTTTTTAAAAAATTGTTACAAGAGGCTATATCTTTGTAACGACCATACAAGGGTTCTTACATCAGAATGTACGATTTCCCTACCGCCATTTGTCTGTTTCGGGGAAAAATAGTACCTTTGCATCCATAATCATGTAAAATAAGCAAGACCATCACGATGAACGACACAAAGATTATCAACGATCCTGTATTCGGATTTATCAAGATACCTCGCGGCATGCTCTATGATATTGTGAAGCACCCACTCATGCAGCGGCTGAACCGCATCAACCAACTCGGGCTGGCCTCGGTAGTATATCCCGGTGCCCGTCACACCCGGTTTCAGCATTCACTTGGTGCCTTTCATCTGATGAGCGAAGCCATCCTCTCTCTCCAGCAGAAAGGGCTGTTCATCTTCGACAGCGAGGCCGAAGCCGTAGAGGCCGCCATTCTGATGCACGACATCGGACATGGTCCATTCTCCCATGTACTCGAGAACACGCTTATCAATAGTATCTCCCATGAAGACATCTCGCTAATGATGATGGAACAGATAAACCGTGACATGGGAGGACGACTCAATCTGGCTATCTCTATTTTCAAAGACGAATACCCTAAGAAATTTCTTCATCAGCTCATTTCCTCACAGCTCGACATGGACCGACTGGACTATCTGCGCCGAGACTCCTTTTTTACGGGAGTGACTGAAGGAAACATCGGCTCGGCACGCATTATCAAGATGCTCAATGTGGTTGACGACCGCTTGGTCGTAGAACAGAAAGGCATCTACTCTTTGGAGAACTATCTCACCACCCGCCGCCTGATGTACTGGCAAGTATACCTGCACAAAACTGCCGTGGGCTACGAAAAAGTGCTGGTGAACATGCTCACCCGAGCCAAGGACCTTACCCGACAGGGGCATACGCTTTTCGCTTCACCGGCATTACAGTATTTCCTGCGTAATGACGTCGACGCTAAGTGGTTCGAGGAACACAATGAAGCGCTTCAAATGTATGAAGAACTCGACGACAGCGATTTCTGGAGTGCCATGAAGGCATGGAAGCATAACGACGACCGAATACTCTCCACGCTTGCCACCGACATGCTGGACCGCAAGATATTCAAAGTTGAGATCCACGACTCACCTGTTGACGAAGAAACCATCAATCAGCTAAAGCATAGAATTGCAAAAAAAATGGGCATTGACGAAAGCGATGCCCACTATCTGATGAGCCTGAACACCATACAAAAAGACATGTACTCCGTAGACGACGATTCGATAGACATTCTCTATAAAGACGGCACCGTTAGAGACATCTCGGAGGCTTCAGAGATACTCAATGTGGCACTTCTTTCAAAAAAAATAAGAAAATATTACCTTTGTTATCAAAGAATATAATTTATTTTTGTACCTTTGCAGCAATTATAGCAAATATTAACTAAAATCGAATGGAATTCACAGCAAAACAAATTGCCGGACTTATCGGTGGACGTGTGGAAGGCAGCGAAGATGCCGCTGTACATACCTTTGCTAAAATTGAAGAAGGAAAAGCAGGAGCCATCTCGTTCCTATCTAATCCGAAATACACCCACTTTTTATACGAGACAGAGTCGACAATCGTCCTTGTCAACGACGACTTGGAGTTGGAGAATGAGATTAAGCCTACACTTATCCGAGTGAAGAATGCTTATGAAGCAGTGGCACGTCTCCTTCAAATCTACGAGTCTATGAAACCTAAGAAAACAGGTGTCGACTCACTGGCATTTGTATCCCCCAAGGCAACTGTCGGCAAAGATGTCTACGTCGGAGCCTTTGCCTACATAGGCGACGGCGCGGTTATCGGAGATGGCGCTCAGATATACCCACATGTGTACATAGGAGAAGGAGTGAAGGTAGGTTCAGCCTGTCTGCTTTATCCTCATGTCACTATCTACCAAGGATGCCAGTTGGGCAATAACGTCACCATACATGCGGGCAGCGTAATCGGAGCCGACGGCTTCGGCTTTGCCCCCAGCGTGGAAGGCTACGACAAGATTCCGCAGATAGGCATTGTGGTCATAGAAGACAACGTAGAGATTGGTGCCAATACCTGTATAGACCGCTCCACCATGGGACAGACCATTATCCATAAGGGAGTAAAACTGGATAACCTAATCCAGGTTGCCCATAACTGCGAGATTGGCGAGAACACCGTGATGTCGGCACAGGTAGGACTGGCCGGCTCAAGCAAAGTGGGTTCATGGTGCATGTTTGGAGGACAGGTAGGACTGGCTGGGCACATCACCATTGGCGACCACGTAAATCTTGGTGCACAGAGTGGCGTACCCAGCAGCATCAAGTCGAACCAGACATTGATTGGCACTCCTCCAATGGAGCCGACGCCCTACTTCAAATCGCAGGCAATCTTCCGTCGCCTGCCCGATATGTACAAAGAACTCAATGCATTGCGCAAAGAACTTGATGAACTAAAAGCAAAACAGATATGATGAAACAAAAGACTCTGAAAGGCAGTTTCTCACTATGCGGAAAAGGCCTTCACACAGGACTGAGCCTTACGGTAACCTTCAATCCTGCTCCTGAGAATCACGGATACAAGATACAGCGTATTGACATTGATGGGATGCCCGTAATTGATGCTGTTGCAGAGAACGTTGTCGACACACAGCGCGGAACGGTGCTGGGCCAGGGTGACGTACGTGTTTCTACGGTCGAGCACGGTCTTTCAGCGCTCTATGCGCTGGGAGTTGACAACTGTCTCATACAGGTTAACGGCCCAGAGTTCCCCATTCTCGATGGTTCAGCCATACAATACGTAGAGAAGATAAAGGAAATAGGTACAGAGGAGCAAAACGCGCCAAAGGACTGGTACGCCATCCGTAAGAAGATTGAGGTACGCGACGACGAAACAGGCTCATGCATTACCATTTTGCCTGACAATGAGTTTTCGCTCACCACGATGTGCTCTTTCGAGTCGAAGTTTATTAACAGTCAGTTTGCAACCATTGACGATGTCACGAAATATGCCGAGGAGATTGCTCCCGCGCGTACCTTTGTATTTGTGCGCGATATAGAGCCGCTGCTGCAGGCCAACCTAATCAAAGGTGGCGATCTTGACAATGCCATTGTCATCTATGAACGCCAAACCACCCAGGAGCGCCTTGACATGCTTGCCGACATGCTCCATGTAGAGCATCGCGACGCTACCGAGCTTGGCTATATCCAGCACAAGCCTTTGGTATGGGAGAACGAGTGTACCCGTCACAAACTGCTTGATGTTATCGGCGACATGGCCCTCATCGGCAAGCCCATCAAGGGCCGCATCATTGCTACCCGTCCCGGCCACACCATCAACAACAAGTTTGCACGCCAGATTCGTGCCGAGATTCGTAAGCATGAAATCCAGGCTCCCTTCTATGATCCCAACGAGGAACCTGTGATGGACGTAAACCGCATCCGTGAACTGCTTCCTCACCGTTACCCTATGCAGCTGGTCGACAAAGTCATCCAGCTTGGTTCTACTAGCATTGTTGGCGTGAAGAACATCACTTCGAACGAACCCTTCTTTACGGGACATTTCCCACAGGAGCCAGTCATGCCTGGCGTGCTACAGATTGAAGCAATGGCACAGTGCGGCGGATTATTGGTGCTCAACACGCTTGATGAGCCCGAGCGCTACTCTACCTACTTCATGAAGATTGACGGAGTGAAGTTCCGTCAGAAAGTAGTACCAGGTGACACGCTCATCTTCAAGGTCGACCTGCTTGCTCCGCTCCGTCACGGTATCTCAACCATGAAAGGCTATGCTTTCGTTGGAGACAAGGTAGTATCGGAAGCCACCTTTGCAGCCCAAATCATTAAGAACAAGTAATCACACAAATATGAACACGATTCATCCTATGGCCGTTGTTGACCCGGAGGCAAAAATTGGCGACAACAACTTTATCGGACCTTTCTGCGTTATTAACAAAGACGTAATCATTGGTGACAATAACAAGTTCCTGAATAGCGTCACCGTTCACGATGGTGCTCGCATTGGCAATGGCAACGAATTCTTCCCAGGTGCCAGCATTGCCACCAAGCCACAGGACCTAAAATTCAAGGGAGAGATAACCACTGCCGAAATAGGAGACAATAACTCCATTCGCGAAAACGTCACCATCAGCCGAGGAACAGCCTCAAAGGGAAAGACTGTCGTAGGTTCGGGCAATCTGCTCATGGAGAATATGCATGTGGCCCACGACTGTGTAATCGGCAACGGCTGCATCATAGGCAACTCCACAAAATTTGCCGGAGAGGTGGTGGTTGATGACAATGCCATCATATCTGCCGAGGTGCTCATTCATCAATTCAACAATATCGGAGGCTATGTTATGATTCAGGGTGGCACACGTACAAGCCAGGATATTCCTCCTTACGTTATTGCAGGTAAAGAGCCAGTACGTTTTGCAGGAGTCAATCTTATCGGATTGCGCCGTCGGGGCTTCTCAAACGAGACGATAGAGATGATCCACGATACCTATCGAATCATCTATGCCTGTAGTGTGTTGAAGGACGGCATTGTTGAGGCACGCACCAAGTATCCCAACTCGAAGGAAGTGGAATACATCTGTTCCTTCATCGAGAACTCAAAGCGAGGAATCATTCGTTGACAAAGACGCTCATCGTAATAACTGGCCCGACGGCTGTAGGCAAGACTGACTTGTGTCTGGATGTTGCCCGACATTTTAGTATTCCTATTATCAATGCTGATTCGCGTCAGATATACCGTGAACTCAGAATAGGCACCGCCGCACCTACCGCAGAACAGCTGCGGCAAGTGCGGCACTATTTTGTAGGTTCCCAAAGCATACATGACTACTATAGTGCATCCATCTATGAGCAACAGGTGATGCAGTTGCTTGAGATGCTCTTCAAAAATAGTAACTACGCACTGATGAGCGGTGGAAGCATGATGTATATCGATGCCGTATGCAATGGTATTGACGACATCCCGACAGTCGACGACCTTACGCGCAACATGCTAAAAGAACGACTGTCAACAGATGGACTCGAAGCGCTCTGCGAGCAGCTTAGGGAACTTGACCCAGAGCACTATGCCGTCGTTGACAGACAAAATCCCCGCCGCGTGGTACATGCACTCGAGATATGCCTCATGACGGGCAGAACATATACCTCCTACAGAACCCATGAACACAAGCAACGACCATTTGTCATTAAAAAAATCGGACTGAACAGACCTCGCGAAGAACTCTACGAACGCATCAATCTAAGAGTAGACAGCATGATGGAGCAAGGACTGCTCGAAGAAGCAAAGCAACTATATCCACTAAGACATCTGAATGCGCTCAACACTGTAGGCTACAAGGAAATGTTTGCTGCAATAGACGGAACATGGACACTCGACGAATCTGTGGAACGACTGAAGGGTAACACGCGCCGATATGCACGCAAACAGCTCACATGGTTCAAGCGTGACACAGCTGTCAGATGGTTCTCACCAACAGAAAATGACGGCATCATCAACTACATATCAGAAACATGATTAATTTGGCATCTCATTATTTTCAATCTATACCCAACCACTTCCTTCAAGGATGCAGGAAACTATGGCATGGCTTCGAGTGGTTCTTCATAGGACGGCCGTGGTATGTGAAAGCTGTTTCAACTGTTACGACATTCATCATACTTTTCATTCTCTATCTGTTAGCAGTCGACAATAATTTCTTATATCTGTTTGGCAAGTCACCAAGCATGTATACCATCATGAACACACGGCCGGCACAGGCATCCGAAATATACAGTGCCGACAGTGTGCTCATCGGAAAATTCTTCAGTGAGAACCGTACGCCAGTAAAATACGAAGAGGTAAATCCCATTTTCTGGAAATCGCTCATCGATACCGAGGACGAACGCTTCTACAACCATTTTGGAATAGACTTCCAGGCAATCTTTGCAGCTCTCAAGGATTATATTGTCTATCATGATGCTCGTGGTGCTTCAACCATCACTCAACAACTGGCCAAAAACCTGTTTCGGGTAAGAACCGAATATTCAACAGGTGTTCTTGGAAACGTGCTGGGACTGAAGATGCTTATCATGAAAAGTAAAGAATGGATTACGGCTATTAAGCTGGAAATGAATTTCTCCAAAGAAGATATCCTTACCATGTATGCCAATACGGTAGACTTCGGTTCTAATTCCTATGGCATCAAGACTGCCTGTAAAACCTATTTTGGCATCGCACCGAAAGACCTTACGCCCGATCAGGCCGCAATTCTAGTTGGTATGCTGAAAGCCACAACCTACTATAGCCCACGCTTACATCCAGACAACAGTAAGAGACGGCGCAACACTGTACTCGACCTCATGCTGAAGCATGGTGACCTGACGAAGATACAATGCGACTCACTGAAAGCAAAGGATATCAACCTCGACTATAGCGTTGAGAATGCCTACGACGGAATCGCTAACTATTTTCGTGAGGAACTGGCTGATTATCTGCGTGACTGGTGCAAAGAGAATGGTGTTGACCTATACACCATGGGACTAAAAATACACACCACTATCGACACCCGTATGCAACGCTATGCTGAAGAAGCTGCATGGACTCAGATGGAACAACTGCAAAAGCGTTTCAACGATCACTGGCGAGGTATGAATCCATGGCAGGATGAACGTCATCAGGAAATCCCAAACTTCATTGAGAACATAGCCAAACGACTACCGGTATATAAGTACCTACAACGACGTTTCAATGGCAACAAAGACTCAATAGACTTCTATCTGAACCAACCACATCCTGTCAAGCTTTTTAGTTATGAGGGTCCCTATGAGACTGAGATGTCAACACTCGACTCCATTCGCTATATGGAACATTTTATGCATTGCGGTTTTGTAGCCATTGAGGCCACTACAGGAGAGGTGAAAGCATGGGTAGGAGATATAGACTTCAAAACATGGAAATATGACAAGGTAACTTCCATGCGCCAGCCTGGCTCTACATTCAAACTTTTTGTCTATACAGAGGCCATGAACCAAGGCATGACTCCATGCGAGCAACGCGAAGATTCATATTTCAGTATGAAAGTGTATGACGAGGAGAAAAAGAAGGAGGTGATATGGGCACCAACAAACGCCAATGGTTACTTCAGCAATATGAATATGCCACTTAAGTCCGCTTTCGCTCAAAGTGTTAACTCCATCGCAGTCAAAGTGGGACAAGAAGTTGGAATAGAGCGCATCGTGGAGACCGCACACAAAATGGGTATTAAAAGCAAACTTGTCCCTACCCCGTCGTTAGCACTTGGTTCGAGCGATGTCAATCTACTGGAGCTGGTCAACGCCTATTCAACGGTTATCAATGATGGAAAACGCCATAATCCCATCTTGGTAACACACATCATTGACCGAGATGGCAATACCATCTATAGCAAGGAAACGACAGAGAGTCAGGCAATCCCCTACCGCTCAGCATTCCTGATGCAGCAAATGCTGATGGCTGGCATGCGAGAGCGAGGAGGAACGAGTATGAACATGTGGACATACGTGCGGAACTATAATGATACCGATTTCGGTGGAAAGACGGGTACCTCCAACAACCATTCAGACGCATGGTATATAGGCATCTGTCCCCAACTGGTCTGCGGTGCTTGGGTTGGTGGAGAGTATCGTGCCATACATTTCCGAACAGGAGAATTAGGCCAAGGATCACGAACAGCACTTCCCATCTGTGGTTCTTTTTACCAGAAGGTTCTTGCCGATCCTGCATTCAAGTGCTATCACGGACGATTCGCCAATCCCCAAAGCAAAGAATTGCGTGCTGACATGTACCAATGTGAAGGAGTCTACTATGCCCCAAACGATAGTATTACTAACGATAGTCTGGGCCATTGGATAGTAAAGCAAGAATGGATGGACAAAGAGGATAAAAATGATACTACATCTCAGTCTATACTTCCTTAATTGTCAAAAAACAAGAATTTGTGCTCCCACACAGCACTTTTTCCTAAAAATACTCAAAGAAAAGTTTGTAAATGCCAAAACATTTATCTAACTTTGCCAACGTTATCCTGAAAACAATCTTTTTACCTTAAAAAGGACTAATACCTATTGAAGATGAAAGCGGCTGTCTGTGAAGACCGCTGCTTTTGTTTTTTTTACGCTTTCTATTTGGCTTTTCTAACAAATTAATGTACCTTTGCACCTTATAAATAAAAAACAAAAACATTATCATAAAATCATGCTTACACTAAAACTCATCACTGAGGAAACAGACCGCGTGATACGTGGTCTTGAGAAAAAACACTTCAAAGGTGCAAAAGATGCTATTGAACAAGTGCTGATTGTTGACAAGACACGTCGTGAGTCACAACAACAACTCGACAAGAATCTAAATGAACAGAAACTGCAGTCAGGACAGATAGGTCGACTAATGAAAGAAGGAAAACGTGAAGAAGCAGAAGCCATTAAACTACAGGTGGCTGCCTTGAAGGAATATTCCAAAAAATTGGAAGAGGACATGCAGAAAGCACAGGAGGAGATGAACCGCATGCTATGCCAGATACCCAACATTCCCTATGATGAAGTACCTGAAGGTTGCTGTGCTGAGGACAACCACGTTGTGAAGTCAAATCTGAAAGAGTGCGACGGGCACGACACTGTGGGCAACTGGGATGTCAACCCCAAATTAGGGATTGAGAATCCCCTACCTCACTGGGAATTGGCAAAGAAATACAACCTTATAGATTTTGATCTTGGTGTAAAAATTACAGGTGCTGGTTTCCCTGTCTACATAGGCAAGGGGGCCCGTCTGCAGCGTGCTCTCATCAACTTCTTCCTTGATGAAGCCCGCGCCAGTGGCTATACTGAAATCATGCCACCCACCGTTGTCAATGCAGCCTCAGGCTACGGAACAGGTCAGCTGCCCGACAAAGAAGGGCAGATGTATCACTGTGAGGTCGACGACTTCTATCTCATTCCTACAGCTGAGGTACCCGTGACAAACATTTACCGTGATGTGATTCTCGACGAGAAAGAACTGCCAATCAAGAACTGTGCCTACACAGAATGCTTCCGTCGCGAAGCCGGCTCTTATGGTAAGGATGTGCGTGGCTTGAACCGCTTGCATGAATTCTCAAAGATTGAGATCGTTCGTATTGACAAGCCCGAGCATTCTAAGGAAAGCCACAAGGAGATGTTGGCACACGTAGAAGGCTTGTTAAAGAAACTGGAGCTACCTTATCGAATCCTGTTACTCTGCGGTGGTGACCAGTCATTCACCTCTTCCATCTGTTATGACTTTGAGGTTTACTCTGAGGCTCAGGGCCGCTGGCTCGAGGTATCAAGCGTATCAAACTTCGATACCTATCAAGCAAACCGCTTGAAGTGCCGCTATCGTAATGCTGAGACCAAGAAGACTGAACTCTGTCACACGCTAAACGGTTCTGCTCTGGCTCTGCCCCGTATTGTGGCTGCCCTGCTGGAGAACAACCAGACAGAGAATGGAATTAAGATTCCTGCAGCGCTTGTACCCTATACAGGTTTCGAAATGATTGATTAAAAACGCATTCTATACTAAACAAAAACTATGAATAAAATCGTCAGAAAAGAGCAATTCTCTGAAAAAGTATTTCTTTTTGAGATTGAAGCCCCACTTATTGCTAAAAGTCGCAAAGCTGGTAATTTTGTAATTGTACGTATCGGTGAGAAAGGCGAACGTATGCCGCTAACCATTGCTGGTGCTGACATTGAGCGCGGAACCATTACGATAGTCGTACAACAGGTAGGACTTTCATCTAAGAAACTCTGCCTGCTGAATGTAGGAGACTACGTGACTGATGTAGTGGGGCCACTGGGCAATCCTACACATATTGAAAAATTCGGTACTGTGGTTTGCGCAGGTGGTGGTCTAGGCGTTGCGCCTATGCTCCCCATCATTCAAGCGCTGAAGGCTGCTGGCAACCGCGTGCTCAGCGTGATGGCTGGTCGATCGAAAGACCTCATTATATTAGAAGATAAGGTACGCGAGAGTTCTGACGAAGTCATTATTATGACTGATGACGGCTCCTACGGAGAAAAAGGCGTGGTAACCGTTGGCATAGAGAAGTTCATTGAACAAGAGCATATTGACAAGGTATTTGCCATTGGGCCTCCTATCATGATGAAGTTTTCTAATCTCACTGCACAGAAACACAACATACCCTGTGAAGTGAGCCTGAACACTATTATGGTTGATGGTACAGGCATGTGCGGTGCCTGTCGTCTGACTATTGGGGGCAAGACGAAATTTGTTTGCATTGACGGCCCGGAGTTTGACGGAGCACTGGTTGACTGGGACGAAATGTTCAAACGCATGGGTACATTCAAGCGTGAGGAACAGGAAGAGATGGAACATTTTGAGGAACATTTGGATTCTATTGAAAACAATAAAACTAACAAAGAATGTACTCTCTTAAACAACTCGAAGGATGAGAACCAAACTAACGATTCCATTGAAGCACTAACCGACCGTGATGCCGATTGGCGTAAACAGTTGCGCGCTTCAATGAAACCAAAGGAACGCACACAGATAGAACGTGTCATTATGCCAGAACTTGATCCTGTCTACCGTTCTACAACCCGAACAGAGGAAGTAAATATCGGTTTAACCAAGGAAATGGCTATAACAGAAGCTAAGCGCTGTCTTGATTGCGCAAAGCCTTCCTGTGTAGAGGGATGTCCCGTAAATATAAATATTCCGTCATTTATTAAGAATATTGAGCGCGGACAATTCCTTGCCGCTGCAAAAGTACTGAAGAACACATCTGCCCTACCCGCTGTATGCGGTCGTGTGTGTCCACAGGAGAAACAATGTGAAAGCAAATGTATACATCTTAAAATGAATGAACCTGCCGTTGCCATCGGTTATCTGGAGCGCTTTGCTGCCGACTACGAACGCGAAAGCGGAAATATAGCCCTGCCCGACATTGCTCCTTCGAATGGAATGAAAGTGGCAGTCGTCGGTTCTGGCCCTGCTGGACTATCATTCGCAGGCGATATGGTGAAAAAGGGTTATGATGTATATGTCTTTGAGGCACTACATGAAATAGGTGGAGTACTGAAGTATGGTATACCTGAATTCCGTCTGCCCAACAAGATTGTAGATGTTGAGATTCAGAACCTCGCAAAGATGGGTGTTCACTTCCAAACAGATGTCATTGTTGGTAAAACAATATCAGTAGAAGAACTTGAATCTCAAGGCTTCAAGGGAATTTTTGTAGGCAGTGGCGCAGGTCTTCCCAACTTCATGGGAATACCTGGCGAGAACTCAATCAATATCATGTCATCAAATGAGTATCTCACTCGTGTAAACCTGATGGATGCAGCCAATCCAAAGACCGACACTCCACTCAATCCTGCCAAGAGTGTACTAGTAGTAGGTGGCGGCAACACTGCTATGGATTCCTGCCGTACAGCAAAGCGTTTGGGTGCTGATGTTACGCTGGTATACCGTCGTTCCGAAGTTGAAATGCCGGCCCGCCTTGAAGAGGTGAAACACGCTAAGGAGGAAGGAATAAAGTTCCTGACACTTCACAATCCTATAGAGTATATCGCTGATGAGCAAGGTGCAGTAAAGCAAGCTATACTGCAAGTGATGGAGCTGGGAGAACCTGATGCCTCTGGTCGTCGTAGTCCAGTTCCCGTAGAAGGAAAAACCGTTACGCTCGATGTCGATCAGGTCATCGTTGCCGTAGGCGTAAGTCCCAACCCACTTGTTCCAAAGAGCATCCAAGGTTTGGAATTAGGCCGCAAGAATACGATTGTGGTAAATGAAGGCATGCAGTCGGCACGTTCTGAGATATTTGCTGGCGGTGACATTGTACGTGGCGGTGCTACGGTTATTCTCGCTATGGGCGATGGCCGTCGAGCTGCAGCAAACATGGATGCTTACCTGCAAAGGAAATAACCAGACATTGCTAATCCGAGCAATGAAAGAAAATTATGAACGGACTATATACAATCATATTGCTCATACTAAGTAACGTCTTTATGACGCTTGCTTGGTATGGGCATTTGAAACTCTCTGAATCTGGCATAAGCAGCAATTGGCCGCTCTTTGTCATTATCATTTTTTCATGGGGCATTGCCTTCCTTGAGTATTGCTGTCAGGTTCCTGCCAACAGATTAGGATTTATTGGCAATGGTGGTCCATTTACACTTGTGCAATTGAAAGTGGTTCAAGAATGTATCTCACTGGCCGTCTTTGCCATAATTGCTAACATTATGTTCCAAGGACAGAACCTGCACTGGAATCATATTTTGGCCTTTTTACTCATCATCTGTGCCGTCTATCTGGTGTTTATGAAATGAATGATATTCAAGCAGATATTACTACTGAGAAAGAACGCAACTATTTGTGGCATCAGCTAAACGAGAAGTTCGTGAAAGCTTTTGCCACTTATCGTCTATTACAGGATAATGACCATGTGCTAGTGGGACTCTCCGGCGGTAAAGACTCACTGTTGTTACTGAAACTATTAGCAAAAAGGGAACGCATCCATCACCCACATTTTAAAGTAGATGCATTACACGTAAGGATGGAAAATATACACTATGAAACATCCTGCGACTACTTGAAGCAATTCTGTGAAGAGCTTGATGTACCATTGCACATCAGAACTACGCGATTCGAAGTGGGAGAAGCTTCTTGCCATAGCGGTCGTGATATTCGTAGACAAAAGTCACCCTGTTTTCTCTGCTCATGGTATCGTCGTAAAGAACTCTTCAACCTCGCACAACAATTGGGATGCAACAAGATAGCTCTAGGCCACCATCAAGACGATATCATCAAGACTACCTTCATGAATCTAATTTTCCAAGGACGCTTTGGCACCATGCCTGCCCTGCTACACATGAAAAAAATGCCACTCACTATCATTCGACCGCTGTGCATGATACCAGAGAATGATATAAAACGCTATGCTGATCTAAGCGGTTTCAAGAAGCAAAACAAACTATGTCCTTATGAAAACAGAAGTCAGAAGTCGGATATTGATGCTCTTTTCCAACAGGCTCAGTCACTCAATCAAGAGGCACGCTTCTCTATCTGGAAAGCACTAAACTCAGAGGGCAAACTAGTCGAAGATTATTAAAAACCCTTAATTATTGAAGGTACCGAATACGTATATTCATTCTATTTTGTATCTTTGTAATTTACAAAAGGACAAAAAGAAACAACCAATGAAAAGATTATTCATATTAATAGTATGCCTGTCACTTATCACATCAACAGGCATGTCTGCTAACAAGAAAAAGAAAATTGTCAAGGCCAAGAAGGTTGAGATTGTTGAAGATCCCAAGTTTACTGCAATGCTCAGTTCAACGGCTAAGATTACAATTTTTGACAGCATTGTCGTAGATAGTTTGAAATTCATCGATGTAATTCATGTGAACCAAGAAGAGGGATTTCTGACCTATTACCAAGATTTCTTTCGTGAAAAAGGAGAAGGAATGGTCTACATCAATGAACTTGGAAATAAATGCATTTATTCTAAATTTGATGAAGAAAAAGGAGGTAAATTCCTATTCCAAAGCGATCTTCTTCCTGACGGATGGACCACAGGAGAACCACTTAGGGGTATCGATGATAACGGAAGACTGCGCGACTTCGATTTCCCATACCTTATGCCCGATGGAGTAACACTCTATTTCTCGGCAAAAGGCAAAGATGGATTGGGAGGTTACGATATCTACAGAACCCGACTTAACATTGAAGACGGAAAGTATTTAAAGCCCGAAAACATTGGACTTCCATTCAATTCAGATGCCGATGACTACGGCTATGTTATAGATGAGCAGAACCAAATGGCTTTTTTTACATCTAATCGTCGACAGCCTCAGGGAAAGACATGTGTATATTATTTCATCCCTACCGAAACACGTAAGATTATCAACAATGCAGATGAAAAGAAGATACGCTCATTTGCCCGAATTGACCGTATAGCAGACACATGGTCCAATAAGCGAGAAATTGCAGAAGCTAAGCAACGGTATGCTACACTAATGTCAGATAATGCAACAAATGCGAGTCATAACAATATGACTAACAGCAAGTACATGTTTGTTATCAATGACAATACAACATACTATAGCCTTATTGATTTTAAGAATCCTGAGAATGTTCAACGAATGAAGACATTACTTTCATTGAAGCAACAAGCAGAGACCCTCTCAGCTGCATTACAGAAATCACGCAACTATTATGCTACTGCCACAATGTCCGAACGTACACAACTCAAACAGGAGATACTACAAAGCGAACAGCAGTTAGAAGAGATTCATTCCGTAATCCATTCGTTAGAGAAAACCATCCGAATAACTGAAAACCAGTAATCATATGGAAAACAAGAAGACCTTTGCCCCATCCGAACTTATTATCAATGCCGATGGTTCATGCTTCCATCTGCATCTGCGTCCAGAGCAACTGGCCGACCGCGTTATTCTCGTTGGCGACCCAGCTCGTGTGAACACTGTTGCAGCCCACTTTGACACTAAGGAATGTGAAGTCCAGAGCCGCGAGTTTCATACCATTACAGGTACCTATAAAGGCAAGCGCATCACATGTCAGAGCCATGGTATTGGTTGTGACAACATCGACATCGTGATGAATGAGCTCGACACACTCGCAAACATCGACTATAATACTCGTACAGAGAAAGATGAACATCGCACACTAGAATGTGTACGCATCGGTACCTGTGGTGGGCTTCAGCCCTATACTCCTACAGGATGTTTTGTAGCATCAGTTAAAAGCATAGGGTTCGACGGATTACTTAACTACTATGCCGGAAGAAACAACGTATGTGATCTCAAATTAGAAGAGGCATTCAAGCAACACATGAAATGGAATCCCATTAAAGGTGCTCCATATGTCAGTGTAGCCGACAGTCAACTCATTGAACAGATTGCACAAGATGACATGATTCGTGGCTATACCATAAGTTGTGGAGGTTTTTATGGTCCGCAAGGACGTGAACTCCGTGCCCCCATCGCTGATCCTCATCAAAATGAGAAGGTAGAGTCATTCCAGTACGAAGGTATGCATATCTGCAACTTCGAGATGGAATCATCAGCTCTTTCCGGTCTTGCCTCATTGCTGGGCCATCGTGCTATGACCTGCTGCATGGTTATTGCCAACCGATATGCAAAGGAGATGAACACGGAATATAAGAATACAATTGATTCCCTCATTGAGAAAGTGCTTGAGCGAATATAATTTCAAACATGTCACTGAATTTGACTCCCTAACATCCTAAAAATGACTTCATTCGAAAGCGACTATAACAACGGTGCTCATCCTGAAGTGCTCCGTCGCCTCATTGAAACCAACGAAGAACATAGTCAGTCCTATGGTTTCGATAAATGGAGTAATTCTGCACGAGAAAAGATTCGATCCGCATGCCAATGTCCCGAAGCAGAGATTTTCTTCCTCGTAGGTGGTACGCAGACTAATGCAACTGTCATTGACGGTGTACTCACTGGCTATGAAGGAGTAATAGCTGTAAATACAGGTCACATTAATGTTCATGAGTCGGGCGCTGTCGAAGCCAACGGACACAAAATCATCATCTTACCCTCTCACCAAGGCAAGATGACAGCCAAAGACCTTCAAGACTTTCACGACCGTTTTTATTCTGATCCTGTCTATGAGCATATGGTCATTCCCGGCATCGTCTACATCACTTTCCCAACCGAATTAGGAACGATCTATAAAGCTCACGAAATTGAGGCAATCTACCAGCTTTGCCAAGAGTATGAAGTACCTCTCTTCATCGACGGTGCCCGATTAGGATATGGTCTCATGTCCCATGAGTGTGATTTCGACCTGCCTTGGTTGAGCCAGCATTGTGATGTGTTTTATATTGGAGGGACCAAAGTAGGTGCTCTATGTGGTGAAGCTGTTGTCTTCCCACGAAAGAATGCACCACGCCATTTCTTCAACATTATAAAACAACATGGTGCCTTGCTCGCTAAGAGTCGTCTGGCAGGCATACAATTCGATGCTCTCTTCACCGACGGACTGTATTTCGACATTGCTCACCATGCCATCGATATGTCTATGAAGATGCGTCAGCTTTTCATTGAGACAGGTCTAAGCGTAACCGACTCACCAACGAATCAGCAGTTTGTCGTGCTCACTCCCAAACAGATAGAGCAGTTAAGGAAGACCATTGCCTTCGAAACTTGGGAACCTATTGATGCCGACCACACGCTCTGCAGATTCGTCACCAGTTGGGCAACTAGCAAACATGATATTCAGGAGCTTGCATCCGCTCTTCATAACCTGTAGTTCTACATGCATTCCTCATCATCCAATCAGCCTCCTTATTCCTCCTTCCACCAAGAAACCATCTGCGCACCAGCCACTGCCCCAGGTGGAGCTATAGGAATTATCCGCATCAGTGGATCTCAATCGCTTACTATTGTAAGCAGTTTATGTCCCAATATTACGACAACCACCCCAGCAAACACTATCCGCCATGCCTTTATTGTCAGCGATTCTGATATCATTGATGAAGTAATGGTCAGCATCTTTCATGCCCCCCATAGCTACACAGGAGAAGACTGTGTGGAAATCTCCTGTCATGGTTCGCGCTATATTATTAATAAAATTCTCGAACTTCTTATACAGCACGGTTGTCGGATGGCCCGTCCAGGCGAATTCACCCAACGAGCATATCTCAACGGCAAAATGGATTTGTCACAGGCCGAGGCCGTTGCTGACCTCATCGCCTCAAGCAACAAAGCCAATCATCAGATAGCCATGAGCCAGTTGCGTGGACACTTCTCTTCTAAACTGAAAGATCTCCGCAACCAGCTGCTTAAGCTCACTTCTCTCCTAGAGCTTGAGCTCGACTTCTCCGACCACGAGGACCTTGAGTTTGCCGACCGATCAGAACTTCTTACCCTTGCTCAAACAATTGAGGAACACATTAGCCACCTGGCAAAATCTTTTAAAGTTGGTAATGTCCTCAAGAACGGTATTCCTGTAGCCATCATCGGAGCGCCTAACGTTGGCAAAAGCACTCTGCTTAACGCTCTTCTTGGCGAGGAGCGCGCCATTGTCAGCGACATACAAGGTACTACCCGCGATGCCATCGAAGATACGATTCAATTAGGCGATGCCACTTTCCGTTTCATCGACACCGCAGGCATCCGATACACAGATGATAAGATAGAAAACCTTGGCATCGAACGCTCCAGAACTGCAGCTCAGCATGCACGCATCATTCTGATGATGACGGAGCCGGGCGTTCCCTACCCTGACATTCCAATACGCGATGATCAGACCGTCATCCGCATTGAAAACAAGACCGAAGCCTTTCAGGCAAAGTACGGCATCGGCTTAGACCAACTGCGCCAACGTCTCATTAATGCCGCCCCCAACATCTCCGATTCTGACATTATTATCACCAATGCCCGCCATTATGATGCCCTTATCCGTGCAAGCCAAGATCTACAACGCGTCCTTAATGGCATGCATAACCAATTACCAGGAGATTTGCTTTCTGAAGACCTCCGTCTCGTTCTCTCCGACCTCGCCGAAATCACTGGTGAAGGCCAAATCACCCCACAAGAAACAATAAACAATATCTTTTCCCACTTCTGCGTGGGAAAGTGATTTTTTGCAAAGAAAAGCATATTATCTGCAAATATAGCTCGTAAATCGCATAATTTCAGGCATTTAAAATTTCATCCATTTTTGCAGATTTTTGATTTTTAACTTCGATATTTGCAGATTATCCTCTATTTTGTCCCCCAGTTGTCCCCCGAGATAATAGAAAATAGCCGAGGGACAAAAATATCTCATAGGTGGTGATTTACGTTTTCACATGTTATTTTGGAAGATATACATTCCAACTTATACAATGTAAAGCGCCACCTTCTTTTGCAATTTCTGCCATTTCTATTTGACGGATACAGCAATCGGGGAATGCTTCTTGAATGTATTGTTGAGCTATTGCATCTTCTGGAATATCGAATATAGGCATTATGATGTTCTTGCCTACTTGTAGGAAGTTGATATAAGCCCAGTTGAGATCACAACAAGGTGTATCAACTTTATCCTTGAAACGCATTTCTGTTACCTCAAAACCATAACTTTCAAGAATCCTACGGATGGATGCAGCTTCATCTGAATAGCAATCTCCATGATTACCCATCAGTATTCGATTATCCCCACACCATTTGATGAAACCATCTGAATGTCCATAAACATCGTCTTCATGTGAAGTCCAGGGAATAATGATAACAGGATGACCAAGCTCTGATTCCAATAAAGCCTTAAAGTCTGCATCATCTTTCTTTTTTCTGTTTTCTGAAAACACCTTATCTGTCATCACAATATATGGACCGCATGGCACCATATTACCACCATCAATGATGAGATTGGTTGAACGGCAACTGATACCCATACCACGCAACACCTTGGTTGCATCAGTAATTGTCTCAATATCATCCATATTTACAAGATAATTTGGATAATAATGATAATTTAAAAATTCATCTTTATCCAATTGAATAGGCATATAATCACGTACCCAATAATCATTTGTACATTTCAGCTCCTTATACTCTATCCCCAATTGTTCAAATAGATTAGCCAAACGCTGATAAAACTCAGGACCACCACCGTTCTTATCCTTCAACCAAGGAGAGATAAAAACCATATTAGTATCTTTATCATGCATCAATTTATCACATCGTATATATCTATAGAGTTTACCCTTAAATGTGGAAAAATCGTCGCATAGTTTTTCTTTCTCTGGATATACATGATAATTGTTAAGAATACCGCTCACCTTTTCCTTGACAATCTGCTTCGGTTGCAGAATATTGATTCGAGGTCTACGAATGTATCCTACCATACCGTTGTCGTACTTAACAAGTTGTGGTTCATTGAAACTGCTGGTCGTGTCATTGTGTTTGAATAATTCAGCACACCTTAAAGGTCCACTCAAGACCTTACTACTGCCAACCTCATTGACACAAACTAATTGACGAATGAGAATACCACCAAAGTATGCAGTATCATCAAGATCATATTTTTTTGATTCTCGACACTCTATATTACTTTCAAAATTCAAGTCAATTCCCCCAAATCTATTGTTATACCAACATAGCGGTTTTGATGAACGTGGATATGTGATGATATCACGATGATTCTTATTGTAAAAGTAAAACTCAATCTCTTTAAAAAGATACTTCGTCTCACCCTTTTTAATAGCATAATATTCAAACAGCATCATTGCTATTTGTTCAAAACGCTCTTTGATGTCAGATGTATTCATGTTGGCATCGAGAGTCATTAATTGTCGGAGTTGTTCTATCATTTGTATATTGTCATAATCACGGTGATACATTAATCAATTCCCAAATACACCTTCTTATACCAATTTGACCAATCAGGCAAATAATCAATTGCTACATCCACAAGTGCATTTGATTTGAA